>ENA-OUOY01000676-OUOY01000676.1-human-gut-metagenome-genome-assembly--contig:-NODE-676-length-22386-cov-7.340334_pt1 | contig 22386 bp, 16 predicted proteins | sample MGYA00237937_ERZ548767 | MGnify/ENA primary metagenome ERZ548767 (study PRJEB26490, sample SAMN05356887) | human gut metagenome | biome: terrestrial biome; feature: human-associated habitat; material... | reverse complement strand
TTCAAGCCTTATTTGAGGCTTGAAACCCCGCCATGCCCTATCGCTGAATAGTTACTTCTATAAAAAACGACTACCTTTGTACCATTACTTAAAACGAGCTACTCCAAGCAATGAAGGAATTACACATCATAACTCCGGTTAAGGACTCCATAGAGTCTACTCTGCTCACCATCGAGGCCATTATGGCCAGCCAGCTGAGCATAGCCCACACCTATACAGTATACAACGACTTTTCAACACCCGAGAATACGGCTCGCCTCGAGGAGGCCGCCAAGCGCTACGGGTTCAGACTGGTCAACCTGAGCGACCTCACGTCGCACCCTTCGCCCAACTATCTGCTGGTGCTGCAAACGGTGCAGCGCGAGGCACTGGCGGCTGATGCGGGGGTGTGCATCGTCGAGAGCGATGTGATTGTGCGTCCCGACACACTGCAGGGATTAGTTGACGGGGCCACGGCGCACGAGCAGTGTGGCATAGCGGCATCGGTTACGGTGGACGACAATGGCGACATCAACTATCCATACCTCTATGCCAAGGGTATGGAGAACCGCGTTGTCGACACCAAGCGGCATTGCAGTTTTTGCTGCTCGCTGCTCACACCGGCCCTGCTGCACGCTTATGCGTTTACGGAGCTTAATCCCGAAAAGAACTGGTTCGACGTCACCATATCGCACGAGTCGCTCAAGCATGGGCTGCACAATTATTTGTTCACCTCGCTGCCGGTCATTCACCGTCCGCACCAAAGCCGCCCTTGGAAACAGCTGAAATATAAGAACCCGCTGAAGTACTATTGGCTCAAGTTTACGAAAGGGCTGGACAAGATTTAACGCGCTGACGGAATTAGTGAACGGGTAAGTTTGCAAAGCCTTATTTCTCTCCTTTTTCTATCCCGACGCGAGACGCGTCGCCCCCATTAGTGGTAGCGTTTTGTGGTAGCGTCTGGTGGTAGCGCTTGGTGCTTGAAGAAACGCAAGCTCTAATGGGGGCGACGCGTCCCGCGGGGGAAAGATGCAGCCGTTATTAAGTAGAGTGCGTATATCCTTTCTCTATCCCGGCGAGACCCGTCGCCTCCCTCAACCCATAATTTTAAGCATTACACATGAAACGCATTTCCCACCTCATAGCTGTGATGGCCACCGCCTTGTGTGGCCTCGGCGCCCAAGCACAAACACCTGTCGACATGGTGGAGCACGAGGTGCTGCTCGAAACGACAAAGGGCAACATTCGTGTCAAACTGTTTAACGACACACCGCGCCACCGCGACCATTTCATGAAATTGGTGCGCGAGGGCTACTACAATGGTTTGCTCTTCCACCGCGTCATTCCCGACTTTATGATTCAGGCTGGCGACTCGGCCAGCCGGCATGCCGCACCAGGCCAGCGGCTTGGCGACTCGCCAGAACCTTACACTCTGCCGGCCGAAATTCTCTACCCCACGCACTTTCACTGCCGCGGGGCTTTGGCTGCGGCCCGCGAGGGTGACGACACCAATCCCACAAAGGCCTCATCATATTCGCAATTTTACATTGTGACGGGAAGCATCTTTACCAACGACATGCTCGACCGTGCCCAACAATACCTTGACAGCACCACCAACCATCAGGTGAAACTCACACCGGCCATCAAGGAGGTGTACCGCACTTACGGCGGGGCACCTCACCTCGACGGGCAGTACACGGTGTTTGGCCAGGTGGTGGAGGGCTACGATGTGACAGACCTCATTCAGTGGGCCGGACGCGACGAGAACAACCGTCCCTTCGACGATATTCGTATTGAGCGCGCCACAGTGGTGCGATAGCAAGCCATGCCCGTTGGTGAGGAGCATGACTTGAGAAACCGAACAATGCACGTAGAATAGCGCTAACACTAAACGCTATCATTAAACGCTAACACCAAACGCTAACACTAAGTGCTACCACTAAACGCTAACACTAAACGCTACCCCAAACGCTACCACCAAACGCTACCCTAAACGCTATCACTAAACGCTACCACTAAGCGCTATCACCAAACGCTAACACCAAGCGCTATCACCAAACGCTACCCTAAACGCTATCACTAAACGCTAACACCAAACGCTATCACCAAACGCTACCTCTAATGGGGGCGACGCGTCTCGCGTCGGGAACTAAGACAAAGGCTCACAAACAAGCATGTAATTAGTGCTGTCTGTGAGCCTTTGTTTAGTGTATGAACATTGCATTTTTCCCGACGCGAGACGCGTCGCCCCCATTAGTGCTTGCGTTTGCTGGTAGCGTTTAGTGGTTTACAGTAGCTGATGCTGTAACGCCAAACTTAATTCTGTACTACCGTGATGGGAGTGCTGACGCCATTCGACTTGAGCGTGAGCGTCACGCTGCGCTGATGGCCCGTAGTGTTGCGCGACACCTTGAGCGTGTCGGTGCAAAGCACATTCTTGCGTATGTCGGCCGGCGAAAGCGTGTGCGTAAGCCAGTCGCAATCATCAAATCCGGTAAGTTCGGCCCCGTCGGCATACACCGTAAAGGTGATGACCGGTTTGGCTGTGAGGGTAACCCCGTCCTTGGTAGTAGCGCTGTACAAACCCTCAGAGTTGATATTCTTGAGTGTGAAAGTGCCCGTAGTGCTGTCGTAAACCGGCAGGCTGATGTTGAGATAAGGTTTCTGCGTAAACACGGGGCTGAACGAGCCAATGTGCTTGGTGGGATTTGTCAGCGTGAAAGTGGCTGTGCGCTCCTGGCCCGTTGTGTTGGGCGTGAAAGTGAAAGTGGCACGGCTGCGGTCAATGTAGCCCTTGCGCACCACGAGTGTGTCGGGAGCAGGCTTGCCGTTAACCGACATCTGCATCCAGTCGCTCTCGCAAGTATATGTCCAAGTATCGGTACTCGTCACTTTGATTGAGTCCTCTGTTTGGTCGGCATAAACAATGAGGGCGTTGTTGTTATGTGTGCCTTGCCAGTAAAACTGGTGAAAGTCGTTGTCTGCGTCATCACACGACGTTACAAAGGCTGCGGCTGCAATAGTAGCTGCCGCCAGAGCAAAGAGTGATTTCAGTTTCATAACTTGTGTCTGTTAAATTGGTATGTAGTGTTATGCTTTAGCATGAATGAATGAATGTATGTACGTGCGGCATGGGGCACTTCCCCACTCCACCCTCGTTTAGTACCACTCCACGTTGGTTGAGTAAGAGCTGCGTTTCTCCCACTTCAAGGCATCGGCCAATTCGGAGGCACGTGCGCGGAAGGTGAAGTTGAACGACGAATAAGGCTTGAGCACCACGTTGGCCGACATTTCAAAGCAATGCAAGTCGCGCGAGAGCGACATGGTTGTCATTGACAACTTGTGCATTTCAAAGTCGTAGCCAGACGAGAATGAAATATTCCACCCCTCGGCTATGCGCAGGTAGCCCGAAGCATTGAGCGTCTGCGTAAACGAGAAGGGGTAGCGCATTCGGCGCACATTGATTTGCCGGCTGCGGTCCTCGGCCATGGTGATGCCATACGACAGCGTGAGCGACCATGGCATGCTGAAGGTGAGATAGCCGTCGGCATCAACCTTGGCCTTGTTTTTGGGTTTTCGTCCACCCTTGCGCGCGGTCTTCAAGTCGGGGTCCACATTGGCATCTTCCACATCGTCGGCATCAGCGTCTGCAGTGTTGTCCTTGGCCGAGTTGTCAGCCTTGCGGCGTCCGTGCAGAAAATCCATCAACTTGTTCCACGTCTGGTTGTTGAGCGTGTACGACAGGTTCTGCGACATGCCTTGGAAACGTCCAAACCGGCCGTAGCTCCATTCCGTGCGGTCGGAGGTTACCACCTGGCCGTTTTCGTTGAACTTGTAAGCATAGGTGGCAAACACTGCCGCCATCGAGAAGGTTTTGTTCTTGCCCAACTTCAGTCGCAGTCGTGTGCTGAGGTTGCTCCACGGCTGGCGGCTGGCCGCCATGTTGTACGACAGCGAGGCCGAAAGTTCGTCGATGAGCGATATTTTGCGGTAACCCGTAGAGTCGCGGTCGGAGCGCACCTTCATTTCGAGGTTGTTCGACACCGACATCGATATCAAGCCCTGCTTCGACCCCGAGGGGTAACCATATATGCCGTTTGAGTAGGGCGAATACGCCACCATGGTTGAATTGCCCGAGGCATCGATGCGCTCATACTCCTTGCGGTAGCCATAGCGCGAGGCGGTAAAGTCGGGCGCATAGCTAAAGGTGACAGCGGGCTTGAACACGTGGCGAATGGCCACAATCTTTCCGCCAAAGAGCTTTTTCCACGGTTTGTAAAAACCATAGAGCGTGGCGTTGGCTGTTACGCCCACATTCCAGTCGTAGAGGTTGTAAAAGCCATAGGTGGTGTCGCACACCTCCTGCTGCAGCAGCGTGTTCCACGAGCGGTTGATGCGTGAGGCATACATGATGTCGCGGAACGAGAACGATGGCGATATGTTGATGTACTTGAACAGCTGGAAGGTGGCATCGATTGGTACACGATGCTGCATGCCATTGCGCCAGTCCTTTATCAGGTTCGACTTAAAGAGCAGGTTCTCCTTGGTGGTGATGGAGTTTGACATTTGTCCGGTGTACGACATCGAAATCTTTTCGTACCACCGCTCCTTGCCTGCCTGATGCTTGCGGCGGAAGGGGTAAAAGCGTGCCAACGATATGCTCACATCGGGCAGTGTGAGGGCTATGGTGGAGTCGCGCATGTTTTGTGTCAAGTTGGCCGAGGCCGATATGCTTAGCCCGATGTTGGTAAACGTGTGGCCAAAACTTACCGAACTGGCGCGGGTGCTCTGCGTGTACGACAGGGGGTTGTACATGCTCTCAAGATTTTTGCGCTCATAGTTTTCAGAGGCAAAGTTCACACGTGCCGAAAAGGTGGTGTTGGGCATAGCCTTCGAGTCCTTGGTGTGTGTCCATTGCAGTTTGAGGCTCTTTGTCACAGCATAGTCGGGCATATTCTTTTCGCCCTCCACCGTGCGCAAGTAGCTAAAGTAGAAGTTGCCGCGAAAGCGGTAGCGCTTGTTGTAGTTGGTCTCGGCACTCAAGCCCCACGAGCCCTTGGTGTAGATTTCGCCCAGGGCCTTGAGGTCCATATAGTCGTTGATGGCCCAATAGTAGCCACCATCGCGCAGGTAAAATCCGCGGCTCGTTTCGTCGCCATACGATGGCATGACAAAGCCCGACGAATACTTTTTGTTGAATGGGAAGAAGCCGTAGGGTATGGCCAGCGGCAGTGGCACGTCCTCCACCACCAGGTGTGCCGGTCCGAACACCACGTCCTTGCCCGGCCGCACCTTAGCACGCGACAGTGCCAAATAAAAGTGCGGGTGCTTGGCATCGCAAGTGGTGTAACGCCCCTTTTCGAGGTAGAGTGTACCGTCGGCGGCACGTTTTGAGCGTTCACTCGTCATAAAGCCGTCGCCCTGTTTGGTGTTGACGTTGAGAATGTAGCCCTTTTTGGTTTTGAAATTGAACGACATACGCTCGCTGTCATATTGGTCAGTGCCCTGTGTGTATTGCGGGCGTCCGTCGAGCCCGCCCTCCACCGTTGAGTCGGCACGGGCCTCAGCATGCACCATGCTCGAGTCCATGTTCATCGATATTTTGGCTGCCGTCAGCTGCATGTTCTGATAGTTCACTTGTGCCTTGCCATAAAGGTAGGCCAGTCCGCTGGCGGCGTCGTATACCATGGAGTCGGCAGCCTGATATTCTACCGGCGAGTCAATGCCTGGTTTGGTCTTGACGGTGTCCACCCTCACCGAATCGCGGTGTGCGGTGTCCGTGGCGGCCGCCTCGTCCTTCGGCACACGCGGTTTTGCGTCTGCAGTGCGTGGTGTGGCGGCGGTTTGTTTGGTAGTTGTGGTGTCAGTCGTCACACTGTCGTGTACTGCTGGCACAGCCAGTTGCTGTGGCTGCAAACGCAAGTGGCTGGCCACAACGCATAGTGTGGTCAGCAATGACAGTATGAAGAGAGATAGTTTTCGCATGAATTGTGTTGGGAGGAGGGGGGATGTAATACGGGGTGAATGCCGGGTGCGCCTTACGGGGCAGGTTGTTCACTGCCGGGCCGAGGGGAGCAATTCGGGTTCAAACAGCTTTACCCAGTTCCAAAAAATGCCGACGCCCTCGTGTCCAAATTTTTCGAGACTTTTTGCTGTATCTTCGGCAGAGCGTATGCGGTCGGGGTGGCTCTTTGAGTAGTACTTGTCGGCATAGCACACGAGTTGTTCCTCAAGTGTTTCGGGCCGGTAGTCGCCTTCAGGCAAAGGTAATTCGCGTGCCTTTATTACCTCAGGTGTGAGTCCGGTGCCGGTATGGCGTTCGCACACGCGCGCCACCTTGTCGAGTCCTTCCTTGCGCATCAGCTGTCCGCCAAGATAGCCGTGCATCAAGTAATGGTGCGTGCCATGACAGTGAATGGCGGGTGCATCGGTCATGAATATGCCTATATCGTGCAGCATGGCCGCCTGTTCTACAAAGGCACGGTCGATGTGCAGTTCGGGGTGATTATCAACGATTTTAAGCGCCCTATCCGTCACTTGTTTGCTATGTTTTATGAGCAATTTGCGCAAAGGCTCATTATCGGCATAATACTTATTTATAATATCTAAAGCACTCATCGTGAGTTTTTAGGTGCAAAGTTAGTGCAAGGTGAGTGAAATGCAAAATGAAAGTCCAAAAGACTTTCATTTTCATTTCCGAACCGCAGCCTAACTTGACGAAGGAAAGTTAGTGCAAACCGAAAGTAAAGCGAAAGAAAAAGTGTACTTTTTCTTTCGCTTTACTGAGGTGCAGCCTAACTTGGCGAAGCAAAGCAAGCAACACATCTCATTCAATCCACCCACACTTTGTATACGGTGCACTTTCCCTTTACGTCCGTTACGCGCAATACGTACAGCCCAGTTTCTACACCACGGCATTCCAACAACTGCGCATGTGCAGCACGCGATGTGGCCACCAATCGTCCATCAGTTGCAAACACCTGCAACTCACATAGGTCCGACGCGTCCGAACGCACCTGCACGTCATGCCCCACCACCCTCAAAGAATGAGAATGGCAAACAGTTTCACATTTTACGGCTGTCTTTGCAGCCACCAAGGCATAACGTCCCAAATCCGTTCCACACGTGTTCAGCGTCAATGTCATACCCTGATAAAGCGCGCACACATCACCCGTCAAACGATCAAGCAAAGCATAGTTCGTCAAATCAGTATGCCCCTTTGCAGCAAAGCGCAAAGTCAGCGTGTCATGCTGTGCCGCATATATGCCAAGGTCCAAAGCCCTGCCATCAAACACCGTCACATCACAAGCTTCCCCATCGTGCGACTGAGCGAACAGAGCCAGCTGCGGCTTGGCCCCGGCATCAAACAAGGTGGCCGAGCCCTTCAAGCCCTTTGTTCCCGTCACAATCCACGCCGAAGCCTCAAGCCCCGTATGCTTGCTCGTCAGAGTCAAGCACAAAGCATCTGCGGCGGCCCCCTCCTCCGGCACCTCATCGGTCAGCATGTCACCGTTCAACACCAAGTCTACCGACTGTTGAGCCTCATCAGTCTCCACAAAGAAAGCCTCTCCCGGCCCAATGCGCATGGCATCACCCACCAATTGTCCATCAGCCAACACGGCGGTATTGTTAGTATTACCATCGTAAAGCTTCACACCTTTTATGACAGAAGCATTGCCCTTGAGCAAACGAGCCACATTGATATAACTCTGAAACGGATTACCCACCAAAAAGAATGTACCCGCTTTTTCGCCCGAAAGGTGCAATGTCAACGGCACGCTTCCCTTATACACATGGCGCTGCTGCGTATTTTCTCCACCACCCACATAGCCCTTATAAGTATAATTCTCCGGTGTGGTGTTTGCATCGTCTTCGTACACAAAGCGCCCTGCCCGACTTCGGTCAAGGTTCGTTTCCTGCAATGCAAGCTGTGTGCGGTCATAGTTATTGTAATAATTATAGGCAGTATGCTCCTTCGGAAAGCGGAAACGGAACACCTGCGTTGCGGGCAGTGCATCGTTATCCACCCACAACGAAAAGCCTTCACCGCAACCATACAAATGCTTCAGATGGTTAAAGTGGTTGGTCCACTCCGTCTGCGTCACAGCCACAGTCGTCTGCTCGCCTGTTCCATCACCCAACAGTTTTCCAGGGGCCGTCTTGTTCCACAAGCGTTGGTATATGATAGGATTAAAGCGGTTTTGCGGTGCACTTGTCTCATCAAGCGTTGTAAAGTAATCACCAGTCTGCACGCCTTTCATGCTGGCCGGCACAAACGCATCACCCGTATAGGTGTCGTGCAACGTTGGTGCAAGCAAGTAATAGCGGTTGGGAGCAAGCGCCCACTCTACCCACGCCTTGGTATAGTTCAGACATTGTGGTGCGCCCACTGCCGCTTGCGGTTCAAAATGAATATTGTTGCAGCAAAACAAGTCAGCACGCATCACCTCAGACTCGGCCACACTGAGCACGGGGTAACGCACCGCCTGCGAGGGAATGACCACATCTGTACAACAATAGGGTGAGCCATTCGTCCAGTTATTCCACTCATTCCAGTCGGCCGTAGCGGCATTCTTGCGCCAAGTCGTCTGATTAGGGTGTACCGTATATGGCACACTGGTCAGCAAATTGCCACTGCCATCATATACCAGCAAATTATAGCGTCCGGACACCGACATCACATAAGTTCGCGAAAAGTCTCCAGTGGTGTTCGTCGTAAATGCGTCATTTATCCCTTGCTCCTTCATCACCACACGGTAGTCCGTTTCCGAGGTACCTGTCCCACTTACAGTAATGCTGCCGCCCTTACATACATCAGTAATAGCAATGTCCTTTATTGTAGTTTTGCACGATTCCGTGTCCTTACAATCAGGAATGCCATCGTTGTCAATATCCCCACACAGGAATATGCCGTAAAACTTTTGAACGTCTAATGCCGACACCACCCCGGCTATGGTCAGCCTTATCTCGTCATACATTTCCTTGGGCTGCATAAGCAACAAATTCTTCTCGCCATAACCTATCACATTGGCCCCGAGCACCTTCCAATCGGTAAACTTATCACCCGTAGGCTTACCCTTATAATAGGTTTCGACCGTGAGCCAAGCACCCACCGAAGCCCCAAGAGCATAGGTCTTTTGGTCCACCACAATGCCCAACTGGTGACGGAAGTCAAGTGTGTGGCCCATATTCACCGCTATTACCGAGCCACCCCCCACATCAACAGTGTTCACTATGGTCATGGCCGTGTTAAGATTGCCATCAACCAGGCAACTCAGGTTATCGTCAACCCCCGCCACCTTTACAACCCCTGCCATTTGGCAAGCATTGGCATTGATGCTGGTGCCAGTTGTATCGCTCAACACCACTGCCCCGCAACTCAACGCATTGGCACAAGGCGAGTTGCTATCCTCCATAAAGGCATAGTAAAGTTTCAACTTTGACAGTCCAAGATCGAGCACACCCGATTTCCACAACACTATCTGGTCAAACTGTATGGGCTTGGTGTCCTTGTCAATAGGTTCGACACGTATGCTGAAACGCACCTTCTGCGTTTTTGTGCTGGTGCCCACACCCGCCCCAATGGCATTGCTCTCGCTAATGACATGCCGGTACACCTCCTTGTTATCCTTGTAGCAGCGTATTTGGAAGAACTCCAACACCTTAGCATCAATCACCTCATTGTCGCTCTCCACCACGAAGCCCACATTCACAGCCCCCTGTTGGTCGGCTGTGCCATCAAACATGAGTCCGTCTGTGCGCTGCACACCTGCAATAGCCAGATTATTGGCCACACCGAGGCCACCCACATAAGTGGCATAGTTGCCATAGTCCTTGTCGAGCAAGTTCTCAGCATGTTCAAGGTTAGATATCGACACCAACGAACCCGAGCCATCAGGTATCTGGTCGTTCATCAGGGTATAAGTGCCATACACAGCCTGGTCAAGGTTTACAAAGTCTGTGCCGCAATGCTCGGTCTTGTCCAGCCCAAAGTTGTCACCCACCACCAGTGTCACATCGTCGTGGCAGCCATCAGCTGCCGTGGCGCGGAAGGTGTATTCGCCTGGCACATTCATTCCCGTCACATAGCCCGAGGCTGTCACCTTGGCATTAGCCCCTTCGGGCTGCAGCAACAGCGTCCAGCTTACCGACAGGGCCGGATTGCTGTGCAGTTGGAATGATGTTTGCGAGTCGCACACATTGGTGTTGGTAGTGGTACGTATGTCACAATGGTGTGCCACATCGGGGGCCTCCTTCACAAAGCCATAATACACACGCGTGCCGCCCAAGTCCACTTTCAAACCGCCATAAAAGGCTATGCGCGCCCCCGAAAAGTCGCATTTGGCCAGTATTGATGCCGTGCCGTCACCCCCCGTGGCCACGCCCAAACCAAGTACGCCGGCCGAGAGGGTCTCGGTCTGCACATTCTTGCCTGCGCGGTTAAACAGTTCTATGTTAACGGCCGACCCGAGCGACAGGTCGAGCAACGCAACATTTTTATACTTAAAGCCCACCTCGCTGCCAGCCTTGAACACTTCCTGTCCGTTATCGTTCTCGCCTCCTGGGGCACATTCTATCTTTGCACCGCCCATGTAAGCCAATCCCACAAACGGAGTGAGCGACATATAGTTGTTCAGGTCATCGTCAACAAGTCTCTTCTTTTCCTCATCTGTTACCGGAAAAGGTATACCGAGCAGCACGGGGTTCTCTCCCGACACCGACTTGATGTAAGCCCCGGGGGCAGTCGTCCCCACCTTTTCGCCATAGGCTTTCACACCATTATCGGTGAGCAGTGTCTGTGTCACACGGCCCACAAAGGCATATTTAATTTTGAGTGCCATGCCCAAGTCAAGGTTCACACCGCCCGAGGGCTGCAAACACACCTCGTCAAATATTTCGCGCGCCTTGGCAGTAAGGCATATACATGTCTCGTCCGAACCGGGGATTTTGATAAGCGTCAAACTCACCCCACCAGCATTTTGGCCCTCCTGCACAGGAATGGTGCTACCCAGCACGCCATCGCGATAGAACACCAGGCTCATAGCCTTTACCACATCAAGGGTAAGCACACTGGCCCCCGATGAGGCCACCACACAAAAACCAGCTTCAGTGCCCTCGCCATAATAGTTGTTCTTATCGCGCACACTCACTATGGGGTTGACCGTCACGCCCGCTTTAAGCACCGAGGGGAAAGTGGCATAGTCCGACAAGTCCTCGTTGGTTATATTGCCCAAGCTGTCGGCCCACTCGCCCACCCCTACGGCACTTACCAGTTTGTTCACCGTGCAACCACTGCCCACCAGTGCCCGGCGGTTTTCCAGATACTTCCAGTTCGACACTGTCGGCTGATTTTCATTGGCATCGCGGTCGTACCACACGGTGCGTCTGCTGTCAAGCAGTCCGTCGGCCGTAGGCGTATCGCTGGCACTTTGCGCCAGCACCGCGGTAGCAAACTGCAACAAGCAGCAAGTTAATAGCACACTTATGCGTTGTATCATAGTTCTTTATATGCTTTTAGTCTCCCAACTTTCTCTTTCCCGTAATAGTCGAGAGCTTCCCCTTAAATCTGTAAAGTTGATTGCGACGTAAATAATAGGTGTTATCGCTCACGTCGGGAGCGATAATGCCCGTTCCCTGTTCGGCAGACGACACATTGGCGGTTGTAATGGGATAGTCGAGCGGTTGATGTAGTTGTAGGTCCTTCTTACAGAACACGCGCAGTGCCAAGCGGGTTGCCGTGGGCAACACCCAAGCCCCGAGAGTTATGGTGCTGCCTTCGGCTATCACATCGTTGCCCTCAGCCATAGCTATCACGGTATAGGTGTCCTTGTCAAGCTTTTGAGTTATCGGGTTGAAAGCCTGCGCAAAGGCATCGTAGCTATTGAGTTTGACCGCGGTGTTGGTATGGTTGGCCATCAAAGCCAGCCAATGCACATCGCCCTTGCTCTGCTTGTCTATGCTGAGTGTCATTTCCACACGTGCCATGCCGCGGTACAACACCCCCGTCAATGGTGAGTTCGAAATTATCTCGCCATTGCTCTGCTGCTCTCTGAAATGCACCACACGGTTGCCCATAGCCGTATGACACTCGCCATAGAACAACTGCGGTGCATAACTCAGGTAACCACTCAGGCAATCATCATTCTTCCTTAGATCAGAACCATACAAAAACTCCTTCCAACCAGTCACATTGGCCTTGACTATGTCGGCTTGCGCCTCAGCCAGAGTGGTACCGTTTTGCAAATTAAGCATAAACAAGTTTTGCTCACCCGTGGCAGCGGGTATCAAGTTATGCGATGGAGGGAGAGCAATGCTCGAACTGTAGGCCACAGCAATGACACGATACTGATAGCCGCGCATCTTTTTGAGTTTGCCCTTAGCCGTCAAGCGGTGGTCCGAAGCGGAGGCACGGCTACACGTCACCTTTTGGTCATTGGTAGGGTCATAAACGAACTCACTGTCGCTAATGGTTGCAGCCTCGTCAACGGCCTTGCTGCTTGCTTCGTCGTCACCTGCCACCTTGCGTCTGAAGGCAACGATACGCACATGGTCGGTTTGCACTGTAGCGGCCTCGCCGTCCACCTTCGGATCGTAAGGGTCGGTAGCCGCCCCCGGTGGTGCCGAGCGGGTGGTGTTTGCGGGTAAAGCATAAGTGCCGCCAAAGGTGATACTTACAGGCACAACAACGCTTTCACTGTCCACCTCACCTACTGTCGGTTGAGGCGGCATCGTGGCGATGTCATCACTGCAGGCTGCAAGCACAGCTACCAATGCCCCGCATAACAGCCGGGTGCATCGATACTTCTTTTTACTGAATATCAAAGTCATGATCTTTCTCAAAATTCGGCTCTACACGTATGGTTATGTCAGCGGTTGCCTCACCCAAGCTGAGCGGCTCATTTTGTTGCAAATTGAGTGTACCGATGGTATAGAAGCAATTTGCCCGGAGCGGAAAGTTGTAGCTGCGGGTCTTGCCATCGTCCACCGCCACACGGTAGGTTTTATACAGCACACCGCCCTTGTAAAGTTTCAAATTAAGCGTGCCTGTACCTTGGTCGGCCGAGGCCTCTACCGGCAACACATAAGCGCCATCAAGCACTGTTCCGACACGTTTTTTCAACGTGGTGCCCGTCACGGCCACTCCCGCCAGCGTGCCTTCATTCACCGGCAGGTCAAGCAGTGTGGTGCTGCCATCGGCTGTGGCTGTGCCGTGGTCCATGTAGGCACCATCTGCGGCATCGGGCTTTGCCACAAGGGGCACTTCGCTATGTTGGTCTTTATACAGCACCAGCTTAATGTCGGTCACCCCCTCGGGTATGTCGTTAAGATAAGCCTGCACCCCGGCCACACGCCGGTACAGGTCAATGGTCACCAGGTTGTTGCCACGTTGGGGCACGCATTCAGCCGTGCCGGCAAAGAGTTCAGCATGGTTCATATCGTGCGCAGTCTTGCCAGTGGCCAAACGGGCCACGGCTTGTCCGAGCGTGGTGCCATTGGTTATGGCTGCTGGCAGATTGTAAGTAGGGCCTGCACCCTCAGCGGTGGCGCCGGGCTTATTGTCAAGGCCAACAGCCAGCAGGGTGTATGTAGTGTTTCCGTCGTAAACGAAAAGGTTCGGGTCTATTTTGTAAAATTGCGACGCTGTCTGGCCAGTTGATTGTTGCCAGTCTACATCGAGGCTTTTAATGCACTCGGCATCGCTGCCTGTGCCTTTGAATATGTACAGTTGCACATACTCCACATGCTGCACATTGTCTGAGCTTTGCAGCGTAGTGCGTTGCACACGAGCCGATGTTTGCAAACATACGCTCACATGGTCTTGCGTGGCACCCTCATCTGCCAACACGGTGTCGGCTGTGCACGAAGGCAGCAACCCACACAATAATGCCACCACGATTGAGGCACATATTTTGATAGAATAATTCATTGCGCATAATACATTGATGTATGGTAAAACGCCCAAGCGCATATTTATGGCATCTACGACAATGCTTTTACCATACAAAATTATTCTAAAGCAAAAAGGTTCAAGAACCTGCACACACAGCACAACGCCCTTGAACCTTTTGTATGTAATTTTAGGGTTTAAGCCAATAAGACTATTCGTCAATGCTCATGTGATGCAGAGCTTCCCAGTTGTCGTTCACGCGGATTACAACGTTCTGTATCTTGCTCAAGTCAGTGGGCTCATCGGTACCAGGATCGGTTTTATCGGGGTTGGTGGTACCCTGCTTGTGAATACCTATTGAGTAGATGTGGTTGCGGAACAAGCTGAACACATCGGCAGTCTCGGCAAAGCCCATGGCTGTGCCTGCGCCAAACAAATCGGCTGATGCCGTCTCGCCCGTCTTACTTATCTGATCATTCGATGCGTCCAACTTCACAGGCCAAGCATAGAGCACATTGCCTGTTGCATCAAGCAATTGCAGTTCAAGGGTTGACTTGCCCTGCGTTGCACTGAATGGTACGATAAAATTACTGGCAAACACTGAGCCTTTCAAGTAGCTGCCGGTGGTGTAGGGGGTTGTCCAGTTGGTGTCTTTCTTGTCGTACACACCATCATTGTTCTCGTCGCCACCGGGGAACCAGTCGGCTATCTTGGCACTGAACAATACATTTGCTTCCTCGCCATTAAGGAATTTGGCTGTTTTGGTGGCAGGCACCGAACCATTAACCATGTACATCACATTGGCATCAGTCGTCGTAAATGAGCTGTTGAATGAGCCGAATGTGAGCACCGTGTTCTTGCTGCGCGATACCATGCGTATGCTGACCACCTCGGTTTCACCAATCTTGGCAGGGATTGAAGTAAAGTAGCCATAAGCGCCGGCCACCTGGCGGTGCAGGGCCACATCTACGCTCTGTATTGCCTTGCTGGCATCAGTTCCCTCAATCTTCTTATCGGCTGTCACGTTAAACTTTTGCTCGCCGGCAAACACCTCCTTGGCTTCGGCACCTGTCGGTGTGGTGGCAGTTATATTCTTGTCTACAACATCGCCTTTGTTTGGCAAAGACAAAGTGTAGTTGCCTTCATTGTAGCCTACTGCCGTCACAACATAACTGCCAGCGCCCAACTTGTCGGCCTTGGGTATGGTAAAAGTGAGTTTCTTGCCATGGCCATTGGTATCATAGTCAGTGGCTGTGTCGTTCCAGTTGTCGAGTGTGTGGATGTATACCACTTTGTTATCGTCCTGCGAACGTACTACGAGTGTTACCTTCTCAATGCTTTGGCCGGCAGCTTCGCTCTCGAGCGTGCGGTCGGCTGCGGCACGTGTGGCACGGTCGCCACTGCTTGCCAATGTAATGGTAAATTGCTGTTCAGCTCCATTGTTGTCTGCCACGACGCCTTCATCGTTGCTGCAAGCTGCAAGCGACATGAGGCCTGCAAGCATTGCACCTGAAATGAAATACTTCTTCATTGTTTTAATGTTTTAGTTAAGCTGGTGTTTTTGAGCACCAGTTTATGTGTTATCCTTATGCTTTGGCGGAATTAGCAAACAATCTGACAAGTTTACGTGGTGACAGGATCGTTTGCCAGGTTTTTTTGAACGTTTTTGTCAGTCTGACCTTACCATAATAAAAAGAGTATGTGGTATGCCATGCTTGCCAACTTGTCGGCCCGGCATTTCCGCCTGCGTGTTATTCTATCGAGTTATTCTATGTCCAAAGTGTGTGCTGCCTCCCATTCGTCGTTGATGCGCACATATATGTCGTACCCTATCTTTTCGGTGTCATACACATAGCGCAGACCTGTTATGGTGTTGCGGTAAAGGGTGGTCACCACATCAGTGGGGGCGAGTTGCGGCACGAGGCGGCCATTCTCGTCGTATATGCCAATGCCCACACGGGTGGCATTGCGTGCCACCGAAGGAGGCAAAATGGTGTGTGTGTCAACCTCTGTGCCAGCAAACCGCGAACTGTTGCGCATCACACACTCTCCGTTGTAGCCAAACTTGTCGTCCACCCCGGCAAACACCCCCGTTTCAGTTATTGACAAGGCAGCAGCATGATACTGCGGCGGCAGGTTCTCTACCTCAATGTGAAGTTTGCTCTTGACGCGTTTCAGCAGCAAGGTGTGGTCATAATGCCAAGCATCGTACTGCACGGTGTCGCACACGAGGTAGGGGTCGCCAGCCTCATCGAGCGGCAAAATCGCAGGCAATTCAGTCTCATTTTCAAGTCCGCCCCACACAGTCACGGCATATTTGCCAAAAGGCAAGTCGGCCGGCAGGTTGATGGTGGCTTGGCATGCGGTGTCTGAAGCTGGAAAAACGTGCTGCTCGGCCACCACACGCCCCGTTTGCACATCAACTATGTGCCATGCCACCGATTTGACATAGGTGGACAAGGGGGCTTGTTCGGGCTTTATCAGTTCGTCGGCAAAGCTGCCCGCATTGCTGTAATTGTAGTCGGCCACACCCACATGCAAGGACAAGGGCGGACAAGGTGGCAATTCGTCACGAATGCAGCTAACCAACAGCACCGGCAGCCACATGAGTACGAACATTTGTTTGATTACTTTTGTCATTGTATAGACTGTATTTACCCGTTGTCGGGAGTCTTGCTTGTCCCGTTTAGCTTGTCTGTTTTTTAACTAATTCGGTCTACACACCGTTTTTTAGGCACAACTACTTATTCCATGCTGTCGATAGCCTGGCGGGCTTGTCTCAGGCATGAGTCCTCACCAGTGCCAAGCACCTGACGGGCTTCGGCATAACGGCCTTGTGCTGCCATGGCATAGGCCAGGGTGCAACGCAACGTGTCGGTACGGCGGTCGGGGGCAATGGCCGAGGCTGTCTGTACGGCCTCGGCAGCATGGCCGGCACGCAGCAGGAGCACAGCCAAGTTGTTGGCAGCCACTACCGACTGGGGGTAATGGCGCAAGGTTGTGCGGTACACCTCCATGCGCGCCGTGTCGGTGGACTGGAGGTCGGCCACGTGCAGCAACTCGTCTTCGTTAAAAGCATCGGGACGCGTAGCGTAGAGGCGTAGCATTTCGGCGTCGGTCGTAAAATTGCGCAAAGTGTAAACATAGGTGTAGGTTACACGGCGGTCCTTTGCCAAATAGTGGTCGCGTATGTCGGGCCAGCAGGCCAAACGGCGTATGTACCGCTCCTGCACATCGTCATTGCCACCCGGATGTTGCTTTAATATGTTGCTGACGAGCACTGAGTCCTTACAACCTGCAGCGGTCATGGCTGCCAACACGGGTTGCCAGCCTTCGGGGCGGGCACTCACCTTAATTTGCGCGGCATAACGCGGCGGCAAATGCAACTGCTCAAGCAACCAACGGCGGGCCGAGGCGGCACGATTGGTGGCTAACATCAAATTGTGACGGTAGCTGCCCTCGGCCGAAGCCGCACCGCTTATGGTCAGGCTGGTGAGTGTGGCAAGTGAGTCGGTGAGCACCGGGCGCAGACGCTTTGTCATGGAATCGAGTTCGACGCGGTTGCGCCCCATGTCGGCACGTATGTCCCACTTGTCTACTACAAAGAGCAAGCGCGCCTCGCCCTGGCCCGTCACCACCTTGGGACGTACCACAAATGTGTGTGGTGCAAACTGTGCCAGTTGCTGCGGCAAGTCGGCCACTGCATTGACTGCACGCCCCATAGCCAATGTGTCGATGGCTGTGCAGCGGCCACAACCATCGGTGGTGAGCATTGCACGCAAGCGGACCTGACGCAGGGGAAGCATGTGCAATGTGTCGGCATAGGGCAGAAGGGCCACATGCTGCTTGTCATAATGCAAGGCCATGGGGCTGTAAGGGTCAGCGTAACCCTCGAGCACCTGCCGGCGATGCAACTTGCGACTGAACTGGCTGCGGTCGGCTACCAAGGGGGTGAGTTCGGCCACCACACTGTCGGCACCAATCACCATCTGCGGCACGACTATCAAACGCTGGCGGCGCGTCAGTGCCTTACGCGGCACGACAAAGGTGGTGTGCACCACGGCGCGACCGGCTGCATTGGTGTGCCACAGCGGCAACATGTCTGCTTCAAGATGCACACGATTTTGCTCGAAATTATGGTGTGCGCACCCTGCCGTCAGCGATAAAGCCAACAGTAACGACAATGTATGTAAAATACGCATGATTAAAAAAAAACGATATTTTGCTGCTGCCTGCCACAGCGTACGAATGGACAGGTAACACCCATGTGTTGAACTACTTGCACGAGGCTGACAAGAGCCTTCTGTGCTTAAAACACGTAAGCCACACTCAAGCTGGCCATGGTTGGCCCCCAATAGTTGTGGCGACGCGATATACTGCACTTTTCGCAGTAGATGCGTTCACCCTCCTTGTACCACAGACGGGCATAGCCTATGCCTATCTCGGCCTCAACATTCCAGTGTGGAGAAAGTAGCCAAGCATAGCCATAACTGATGCCACCTCCGGCCAAGTAGCCGTCGTAGAGTTTTTGTTTGAAACCGCCGTAATACTGAGCTGCGTGGGCGTGCACACCCACAAAATGGCCCTCGAAACGCTGGCAGAACCAGTAGCGCAAGGCGGGCTGCACAGCCCATAGGTGCATTTTGCGCCCACGGCTGAAGTTCCACGGATTGTAGGCTGCCGCAACGTTTAACGTGGTTCGTGGCGAAAGCCCTAACTCTACACCGACATTGGGAGTGGTTGCGCCCCAACAGAGTGCGTTTGTCTTGAGTCCTGCCCTCTGCGCTCGGCATGGCAGGATTTGAAGTAAAATGAACAGGCTTAATAGAGCTAACAAGCGCTTATTGGCAATAATGAGCATGAACAGTCCCTTCAAGGAATATGCTGTTTCATTTGTCATCAATGAAGATCATTTCGTAGCGAACGACAATGCAAGCAAATGCAATGGCGGTCAAAACACGTTGACCATTTTGTAAGAAATGCTTTCGCTGCCGCTATAAAGAAAAAAAACTGAACCTAAAAATTCGTCCGCTTAACAAACCAATAAGTTGTGCCTTAATCAATACGCTGCAAAGATACAACAAGAAACGAAAAACACCCCCCCCGCCAACTTAATTTTTGCTAAAATGCACTGAAATGCTATGAATTTCGTCTTTTGTACTGCACAAACAAGGGTTTCGTAGGTGTTCAATATTATTTTACACTAAAAGTGCATCAGCCCATCAATCAGCAAAAGCAAGCCTTGGTGCCGCACAGGAAGGATACTAAGCTTGCTTGTAAAATGGTCTATGCACAAGAAAAGCCACTTTTTTGTGCATATAAAAACGACTATGCACAAGAAAACACGATTTCTTGTGCATAGTCTGGATGGTATGCTTGTGATAAGCCTATTTGTTGTGCATATCAGCACATTAGCGGCCGCAACGAGCAAACTAATTCATCACCACCAGCATGCCGCTGCCCTGCGAACTGTAAAGCGCCGTGCGGTAACGCAGCAAACGGTTGCCGTCGCTACTCAAACCGCTGTTAGAGAGGTCGAAGGTGTGCTTGCACTTTGTGCAGGTAAGCTGTTCGGGCGCACTCAAGGTGAGTTTGCGCGTGATAAGGTGCTGACTGTAACACACGGGACAAGCCAGGTCGTAGGCCATTACGGGGTACCGCATGTTCATGTCGGGCAGCGACGACTTGCCCACCACAAAACCCGCCACGCACTGTGGCTGACCATAGTTCTTTATTTCGGACGTGTAAGGATATGAACCCGACTGCGTGAATGTTTTGAAAATGAAACCACTCGTGCCCAACTCTATGCAACACCATTGGCCATTGTTGTTCAACGCGGTGAACAGGGGTGCCACATCGTTGGCATACGGAAACTTTAAGAAGGCGCGCTCATGGGCATAAGCATCGTCGGCCTCGTTGCTGCACGACGTGCAAACAAGCAGCACCGACAGAAGGGACATCAATATTTTACGCATGGCTTTAATTATAAATATGTACGTATGGAACTTGAACGGCAACACGCGTGTGCACGCAACACGTACTACACGGCATGAATGGCCACTACAATTTATTTCTGTGCAATTTGTCTGCACTCTGCACTTTTGCATGTAACGCATTGATATTCAACGCATCAATGCGTGCAGACAGCCCTCGTTTTTGCCTACACCGCCATCTACACTACTGTGAGCGGCGGTGCGTTACTGACGGCAACGGGAGGGCGGGAAAACAGCAACGGGAGGACGAAAAAACAGTCGGAACGACGTATTTTTCTACCTCCCGTTACAGCAATTCTGCCATACTTGCACGCAAGCGGCACAATCACGTGCACTTGTGGCGAGCCGTGCTTGCACACGACTTGCGGTGCAGGCATAGTGCAGGCAAAGTGCAGATGTACCTACACACCGCAAGTGTATGATTACAAGCGACTTAGAACCAATTGGTGCAGTGTGCAGACAGTTTTCAAAATAATACTTTTAAGCAGTGTGTATACACGCATCTGCACATCAGCGAGCACGGCGTCACTCCTTAATTCGTATCACCAAATTAGAGATGATAGCCGCCAAGCCGCCCGTGGTAATGCCTGATGAGAAAATGCTCTGCACCGTGCTGGGCAACTGGCTGAGAATGTCGGGTACAAGCTCAACACTCAAACCCAGCGAGAAGCTGATGGCCATGACCAAGGTGGCCTTGCGGTTGATTGTTTGCGAGGCTATGATGCGTATGCCGGCCGCAGCCACTGTACCAAACATAAGCAAGGTGGCACCACCCAACACGGGCGAAGGCATGAGCGAGAACACGATGCCTACAGCGGGGAACACACCCAGCAGCACCAACATGCCGGCTATGAAGTAGCCTACATAACGACTGGCCACACCCGTGAGCTGTATCATGCCATTGTTCTGGGCAAAGATGCTGTTGGGGAATGAGCAGAAGGCCAAGCCGGCCAACATAGAGTTGAAGCCATCGGCCAAGATGCCGCCCTGTGCACGGCGCATGAAGGTTTCGCCCTCGACTGGCTCGCCCGATATGAGTGAATTGGCCGTGATGTCGCCATAAGCCTCGATGGAGGTGATGAGATATACCAAACCCAAACCAATGATGGACGAGATGTCGAACCTCAAACCATACTTGAAGGGGTTGGGGTAGTTGAAGCCGCCATAGCTCTGCACCGAACCAAAGTCGACCATGCCAAGACTCCACGACACGGCATAACCCACAACGAGACCGATGACGATGGAGCCCATGCGCAAGTAGCGGTTGCTGCTGCGATTGAAAAAGACAATGAGCACAAGCACAAGGGCTGCTATGCCTACATTTTCAATAGAGCCAAAGGTGCCGGCAGCCTTGGCAGCCTCGCCACCACCACAGGCACTGATGCCCACCTTGATGAGCGACATGCCGATGAGTGTGACCACTATGCCGCTGACCAAGGGGGTGACGACGCGGCGGGCATACTTGAGTATGCGGCTCACAAACATCTCGACCACCGAACCGGCCACTGTGGCACCAAACACGGCGGGAAGTCCGCCAGCCAAGCCTGCGGCTATGATGGGGCCGATGAATGAGAAACTGGTGCCTTGTATGCAAAGTAGACCGCAACCTACGGGGCCTATGCGGCGGCACTGAATGAAGGTGGCCACACCCGACACCATGAGCGACATGGACACAAGGAAACTGGTGGTGTCGGTGTCGAGCTTGAGCGCACTGGCTATAATGAGTGGCGGGGTGACAATGGCCACGAATATGGCCAACAGGTGTTGGGCGGCGGCAAAGAGTGTCTCGCGCAAGGGCGGACGGTCGTTGAGTCCGTATATCAAACCGCTCTTGGCCACTTCGGTCTGTGGAGTTGTTGTGTTATCTGTCGTAGCCATCGTCCTTAATTTTAATTTCGCAGTTGTCAAGACTTTCGATGATGGCGAGCGACTCTACATGAATGCCCATGTGGCGCAGTTCGTCGCCGCCGTGCTGGAAGGCTTTTTCTATCAAGAAGCCCATGCCCACGAGTTCGGCACCGGCTTGTTCTACCAATTCGAGTATGCCCTTGGCGGCATTGCCATTGGCCAGGAAGTCGTCGATGAAGAGTACCTTGTCGCCCTTGCACAGGTAGTCGCTGCTCACGCACACATCGTAAGAGCGCTGCTTGGTAAACGAGAATACCTTGGTGGCAAGCATATGCTCCATGGTGCTGGGGGTCTTTTTCTTGGCAAACACTACGGGCAGCTCGAGCAGATAGCCTACCATGATGGCGGGGGCTATACCGCTGGCCTCGACGGTGATAATTTTGTTGATGTCGGTACTGGCAAAACGGCGTACAAACTCTACAGCCATTGATTTCATCAAGATGGGGTCCATCTGATGGTTGATAAAGTTATCGACTTTCAAAATGCCTCCTTCAAAGCATTTGCCGTCGCGCAGAATACGTTCTTTAAGGGCTTTCATGACTTACTTATTATATATAATGTGATAACGCGTTGACGGAATTAGTAAACAAGTTGACAAGTTAACGGGTTAACAGGTAA
>ENA-OUOY01000673-OUOY01000673.1-human-gut-metagenome-genome-assembly--contig:-NODE-673-length-22426-cov-4.293952_pt1 | contig 22426 bp, 20 predicted proteins | sample MGYA00237937_ERZ548767 | MGnify/ENA primary metagenome ERZ548767 (study PRJEB26490, sample SAMN05356887) | human gut metagenome | biome: terrestrial biome; feature: human-associated habitat; material... | reverse complement strand
GCGCGCTTGTCGTGCAGGGTAGGCTAGATGCAAGCGTAATACGTTAGAGCGCGGCGCCGCCACTTGGGCGGGCCGTGCTTTTTTAAGACGGGAGCCTTCCCGTGAAAGGAGCCGCCCATGGCAGCACCCGAGCAGCTGTTCAACGTTCGTGAGCGCAAGCGTTTTGAACGTCACGACATCTGGGAGCGCATCGCCGAGAACGGCACGATTTCCGCCGCCGTCATGGTCTTCGCCGCCATCGCCGCCGTCATTTGCGCCAATACCGATGCCTATGAGGTCATCCATCACTTTTTGGAGACCCCGCTGTATGTGGGCCTGGGCAACCTTACGGCCGGTCTCACCGTTGAGCTTTTCGTCAACGACTTCCTCATGGCGATTTTCTTTTTGTTGGTGGGCATTGAGCTTAAGTACGAGATGACGGTCGGCGAGCTCAAGAATCCGCGTCAGGCCATGCTTCCCATGCTGGCGGCCGTGGGCGGCGTCGTCGTTCCCGCCTGCATCTACCTGATCTTTAACCATGCCGGCGCCCGCAACGGTTGGGCCATCCCCATGGCAACCGATATTGCCTTTGCACTGGGCGTGCTGTCGCTTTTGGGCAACCGCGTGCCCAACGGCGTGCGCGTGTTCTTCTCGACGCTCGCCATCGCCGACGACCTCATCTCCATCGCCGCCATCGCCATCTTCTACGGTCAGAGCCCCAATCCGTTTTGGTTGGGCGCCGCCGCGCTGGTGACCTGCGCGCTCGTGTGGCTCAACAAGACGCAGCATTACCGCCTTGCCCCGTATTCGGTACTGGGTCTGCTGTTGTGGTTCTGCATGTTCAAGAGTGGCGTACATGCCACGCTCGCCGGCGTCATCCTGGCCTTCACCATTCCGGCCAAGTGCGGCGTTAAGCTCGATAGCCTCACCGATTGGCTGGGCGAGTGCCTGCCGCTGCTCGACGACCGCTACGACGACGAGGCACACATCCTGGGCCAGCATGACTTTACCGTCTCGACCACCAAGGTCGAGCGCGTCATGCACCGCGTGACCCCGCCGCTCATCCGCATGGAGCGTCTGATCTCCACGCCGGTCAACTTTGTGATCCTGCCGATCTTCGCGTTCGTCAACGCACAGGTTCGCCTGGTGGGCGTGGATATGAGCACACTGCTCACCGACCCGGTGACGCTCGGTGTGTACTTTGGCATGCTGCTGGGCAAGCCGATTGGTATTTTTGGCATGACATTTACCCTGGTCAAGCTCAAGGCTTGCCAGTTGCCGCGCAACGTCAACTGGCACATGATTGCCGGTGTGGGCATTCTGGGCGGCATCGGCTTTACGATGTCGATCCTCATCAGCGGCCTCGCTTTCCCGACGGCCGAGTTTGAGGTTCTTGCCGCCAAGGCTGCCATTCTTGCCGGTTCGGTCACCGCGGCCGTGCTCGGCATGATCTACATGAGTGTGGTCTGCAAACACCCCGCGCCCAAGAACGAGTAAAAGCACAAACAAGTTTGAAAACGCCGCCCGTGAACACCGTCACAAGCGGCGTTTTAGTCATTGGGGACGTTCTTAAATGACTAGGTTTATTCCACGGTGCCGTAGACGGCGCCCCAGCCGTGGGCGGCCAAGGCGGAGTTGAGCTGGTCGCAAAGCGATTGGCGGTCGTAGTAGCCGGGCGGCAAAAGGTTGACGATTTCCATGAGGTCGGGCGCGAGGTCCAAGATCTCGGCCTGCACGATGAGATCCAGGCGGTCGATGGCGCGGCGGTCATAAAACAGTCCGTCGACCAGGCGCTGCAGGTCGCCGAATTCCTCGGCCTGGAACGATCCGTACTCCATAGTGCCTCCTTGGGCGCCCCACGCCGGCATGCGCGGCGATGTCGTAATTCATTGCGATGGACTTAATCTATCACGGCTTCATACCGTTGCGGCAGTGGCGGTCTATACTTAGACGAACTGCAACGTCCCGCTTCGCGAAAGGTCGCACCCATGCAGACGATCTACCAGAAGATGGAAACCACCGAACTCGATGCCGCCATCGAGGCGCTCAAAGCCGAGGTCGCCGAGGTCAAGGCCAAGGGCCTGGCGCTCGACATGGCCCGCGGCAAGCCGTCGCCCTCCCAGGTGGGCATCTCTCGCCCCATGCTCGATATCCTCAATGCCGACGCCGATCTGCACGACGGCAACGTCGACTGCTCCAACTACGGTTGCTTTGAGGGCATTCCCTCGGCACGCAAGCTGGCGGGGGAGTTCCTGGGTTGCCCCGCCGAGCAGACGCTCGTACTGGGTTCGTCGAGCCTGCTGATCGAGCACGATATCGCCGGCATGTTCTGGCGCTGCGGCTCGTGCGGTAGCGAGCCTTGGGAGGCTTATGAGGCCGCGCATGACGGCAAGAAGGTCAAGTTCCTGTGCCCTGTTCCCGGCTACGACCGCCACTTTGGCATCACTGCCGACTTGGGTATCGAGAATGTCCCCGTCGCGATGACCGACAACGGCCCCGACATGGACGAGATCGAGCGCTTGGTTGCCGCCGACGACTCCATCAAGGGCATCTGGTGCGTGCCCAAGTATTCCAACCCCACGGGCATCACCTTTAGCGAGGACACCGTGCGTCGCCTGGTCGAGATGCCCACGGCCGCGCCCGATTTCCGCATCTTCTGGGACAACGCCTACTGCGTGCACGACCTGTACGACGAGACCGACGAGCTCGCCAACATCTTTGACCTCGCTCGCGCGGCGGGCACCGAGGACCGCGTGGTGGCCTTTGCATCGACGTCCAAGATCACCTTCCCGGGCGCCGGCATCGGCTTTATCGGTGCGAGCCCCGCGGTTATCGCGGAGTTCTCCAAGCGCCTGAAGGCCGGCCTCATCAGCGCCGACAAGCTCAACCAGCTGCGCCACGTGCGCTTCCTTCCCACCATCGAGGCGGTCAAGGAGCACATGAAAAAGCATGCCGAGTTCCTGCGTCCGCGCTTTGAGGCCGTTGAGCGCAAGCTCACCGAGGGCCTGGGCGATACGGGCTGTGCCACCTGGACGCACCCCCGCGGCGGCTACTTTGTAAGCTTCGATGGTCCCGAGGGCTCGGCCCAGAAGGTCGCCGCGCTTTGCGCCGACCTGGGCGTCAAGCTCACGCCGGCCGGTGCCACCTGGCCCTATGGCAAGGATCCGCGCGATACCAACATCCGCATCGCGCCGAGCTATCCCACGGTCGAGGACCTGGAGGCAGCACTCGACGTACTGGTGCTGGCCGTCAAGCTCGTCGCTGCCGAGCTTGCTCGTGCCGAGCGCGCCTAACGCCTAGGGCCCCGCAAGTCCGCGCCCAGTACTATCCGCACTTTCGATACGTAAAGGAGCGTATACATGGATTTGGGTATTTCCACCAACCCCACACCGGAGATCTACACCATTAAGGTGACCGGCGAGATCGATATCTCTAACGCCGATAGCCTGCGCAATGCCATTGACCTGGCGCTCGAGCAGCCCACTGAGGCCGTTGAGCTCGATTTTGCCCAGGTGAGCTACATCGATTCGACGGGCATTGGCGTGCTCGTGGGCGCCGCGCACCACGCGGTCGACCACGGTAAGCGCTTTAGCTGCACTAATGTGCAGCCCCAGGTGATGCGCGTGGTTCAGCTGCTGGGCGTCGACCAGGAGATTTCGATCACGGCGGCATAATCTTTGCCCCCAAAAAGGGCGTGCCGTTTGGCATATGTTTGTGATGCGCTCGGACGTTTTGGCGTCCGGGCGCTATACTTGACCGAATGAATAGACGAGTTCCGGCCGAATGGCGCGGTGCGGGCTCGACTCACATCGAGCCTTGGAGGTATGTGTGTTTGGTATTGGAGAGGGTGAGCTCGCGATCATCGTGGTCTTCGGCTTTTTGCTGTTTGGCCCGGATAAGCTCCCACAGATGGGCCGCACGATCGGCCGTGCCATTCGTCAGTTCCGCGAGACGCAGGAAAAGATGACGGCCGTTGTTCAGTCCGAGATTATCGATCCGGTAAGTGAGGCCGCTTCGGCACCGGTCAAGCCCAAGAAGACTGCCGTCGATGACGATTCCGATGCAGACGAGGATGCCGTCGAGACGGCTGCGCCCGCAAAGAAGGAGACCTTTGCCGAGCGCCGTGCCCGCCTTGCCGCCGAGAAGGCCGCGAGCGAGGCTGCCGCCGAGGGCGAGGGTGCTGCTGAGGAGTCCGAGGCCGAGGGCGCCGAGCCTGCCGCTGCCGCCGAGCCTGTCGTCGAGCCCGAGCCTGCTGCAGAGCCAGAGTCCGAGCCCGAGCCGGCAGAGCCCACGACGGCTGACCTCTACGCCCGTCGTCCCCGCAAGCGCAAGGCCGTCGTCGACCAGCTCGCTCGCGAGCTCGAGGCCGAGGACGAGGCTGCCACCGCCGACGCCTCGAAGGGAGGCGATGAGTAATGCCTATCGGACCTGCGCGCATGCCGCTCTTCGATCACCTGGGAGAGCTCCGTCGCCGCCTGACTATCGTGGTCGTGTCGGTGTTTGCCGCCGCCATCGTGCTGTATTTCGCCACGCCCGTGGTGCTCGACATCCTGGAAGACCCCATCCGCTCCTTTGTGCCGGACGGTAAGTTCTACATCACCACCACGCTCGGCGGCTTTGGCCTGCGCTTCTCGCTGGCCATCAAGATGGCCGTGGTCATGTGCACGCCCATGATCATCTGGCAGATTCTGGCATTTTTCCTGCCGGCACTGCGTCCCAACGAGCGCAAGTGGGTTGTGCCTACGGTGCTCGCCTCGACGGTGCTGTTCTTCCTGGGCGCAATCTTTTGCTACTTCATCATTATCCCGGCAGGCTTTGAGTGGCTCATCGGCGAGACCTCGGCCGTTGCCACGGCACTGCCCGATTTGGAGAACTACGTCAACATGGAGCTGCTCTTTATGATCGGCTTTGGTGTGGCGTTTGAGCTGCCGCTCATCATCTTCTACCTGTCCGTCTTCCACATCGTGTCCTACGCGGCCTTCCGCGGCGCCTGGCGCTACGTGTACGTGGGCCTGCTTGTGGGCTCGGCTGTGATTACGCCCGACGGCTCGCCCGTTACGCTGGGCCTCATGTATGGTGCCCTGCTCTCGCTCTACGAGATTTCGCTCGCCATTGCCCGCGTGGTCATTACCGCGCGCGAGGGCAAGGAGGGCTTGTTTGTGAGCCGTCTGGACCTGTTCTCGGACGATGAGGACGACGAGGAGTAAATCGGTATGCACGAGGTTGGCATTGTCAACGGCATACTCGATACAGTGATTCGCGCGGCGCGTGGGGCGGGGGCCTCGCGCGCCGTTTTGGTAACGCTGCGTATCGGGGATATGACCGAAGTTGTGCGCGAGGCGCTCGACTTTGCGTGGGAGACATTTCGCGATGAGGACCCGCTCACGCGAGGCTGCGAGCTTGCCGTGGAGGAAGTCCATCCACAAAGCGAGTGTCTGGACTGCGGGGAGGTCTTTGAGCACGATCGCTTCCATTGCCGCTGTCCCCAATGTGGCGGCGCCAACGTGCGTCTGCTGCACGGCCGCGAGCTCGACATCGCAAGTATCGAAATCGAAACCCCCGACGATTAGCCCGCTAGCCATCTGGTGATGGGGTATAAAGGGGCCAAAGTAAGGAGCGCTAAGTATGGCTGAGAAAACGATTGATATCGCGTCGCCGATTCTGTCGCGCAACGAGCGCCTGGCAGATCAGCTGCGACAGCGATTTAAAGAGACAAACACCTATGTGATCAATGTGCTGTCGAGCCCCGGTTCGGGCAAGACCACCACGATCCTGGGCACCAACGAGCGCCTGCGCGACAAGGCTGGCCTGCGCTGTGCCGTCATCGAGGGCGATATTGCCTCGGATGTCGACGCCATCACCATGAAGGAAGCCGGCATGCCCGCCATCCAGATCAACACAGGCGGCCTGTGCCACCTCGAGGGCAACATGATCATGGAGGCCGTTGACGCGTTCGACCAGGCGGTGGGTCTTCAAAATATCGACGTCATCTTTATCGAAAACGTGGGCAACCTGGTCTGCCCGGTCGACTTTGACCTGGGCGAGAACCTGTCCATCATGATTCTCTCGGTGCCCGAGGGCGACGACAAGCCCATCAAGTACCCGGGCATCTTCCAGCACGCCGGCGCGCAGCTGCTCAATAAGGTCGACGTGGCCCCGGCTTTCGATTTTGACATGGATAGGTATACTAGGACACTCGATGACCTCAATCCGCAGGCGCCGCGGTTTGCCGTGAGCGCGCGCAAGGGCGAGGGCATGGATGCCTGGTGCGATTGGCTCATCGGGCAGATCGAGCAAGCAAGGGCGTAAATCGGCCGCCATACGGGCGGGCGTAGCCGCAGAGACACGAGATAGGAGCCTCTTTTGAAGCTCATCATCGCCGAGAAAAACGACGCCGCGCGTCAGATCGCCGAGCGTCTGTCCACGGGCAAACCCAAAAAGGACAAGGTGTACAACACCGCCATCTACCGTTTTGAGTGGAAGGGCGAGGAGTGTGTGACGATCGGTCTCGCCGGTCACATCCTTGCGCCCGATTTTTGCGACAGCGTGCTGTTCGATAAAAAGCTGGGTTGGTATTCGGTGACCGAGGACGGCGAGATGCTGCCGGCCGACATGCCCGATGGCCTGGCTCGTCCGCCCTACGACACCAAGCGTAAGCCGTTTCTTGCCGACGGTATCTCCATCAAGGGCTGGAAGCTCGAGAGCCTGCCTTACCTCACCTGGGCGCCCGTCATTAAGCTACCGGCCGAGAAGGAGCTCATTCGTTCGCTCAAGAACCTCGCTAAAAAATCCGACAGTGTCATCATCGCCACGGACTTCGACCGCGAGGGCGAGCTGATCGGCTCGGACGCCCTCAACAAGGTGCGCGAGGTGGCGCCGGACCTGCCGGTTGCCCGCGCCCAGTATTCTTCGTTTACCAAGGCCGAGATCACGCAGGCCTTCGATAATCTCGTCTCGCTCGACCAGAATCTGGCCGACGCCGGCGAGAGCCGCCAGCACATCGACCTCATTTGGGGTGCGGTGCTCACGCGTTACCTGACGCTCGCCAAGTTTGGCGGCTTTGGTAACGTGCGCTCTGCCGGCCGCGTGCAGACGCCGACGCTTGCCCTGGTGGTCGAGCGCGAGCGCGAGCGCATGGCGTTTGTGCCCGAGGACTATTGGCAGATTCGCGGCATGGGCGCCGCACAGGGTGCTGCCGAGGACGACCGCTTTAAGATCGCGCACAAGACGGCGCGTTTTACCGACAAGGATGCTGCCGAGACGGCGTACGGCCACGCTGACGGCGCTACGACGGCGACCGTCGCCGCGGTGACCAAGCGCTCGCGCAAGCAGCAGCCGCCCACGCCGTTTGCGACTACCTCGCTGCAGGCAGCCGCCGCAGCCGAGGGCATCTCGCCTGCGCGTACCATGCGCATCGCCGAGTCTCTCTACATGGCGGGCCTCATCAGCTACCCGCGTGTCGACAACACCGTGTATCCCGCGACGCTCGATTTGGGCGCCGTGGTGAGTGACCTGGCAAAGATCAACCCGGCGCTGGCGCCCGTGTGCAAAAAGGTACTCGCTGGTCCCATGAAGCCCACGCGCGGTAAAGTCGAGACCACCGACCACCCGCCTATCTACCCCACGGGCGAGGGCGATCCGTCCACGCTCGACGGCGGTCAGCGCAAGCTCTACGACCTCATCGCCCGCCGCTTCCTGGCGACGCTTATGGGTCCCGCGACCATCGAGAACACCAAGCTCGAGCTCGACGTGAACGGTGAGCCGTTCGTGGCTTCGGGCGATGTGCTCGTGACTCCGGGCTTCCGCGAGGCGTATCCGTATGGACTTAAGCGCGATGAGCAGATGCCGCCGCTGGAGCAGGGCGATACGGTCGACGTGTTCGACATTAAACTCGAGGCCAAGCAGACCGAGCCGCCCGCGCGCTACAGCCAGGGCAAGCTCGTGCAGGAGATGGAAAAGCGCGGCCTGGGTACCAAGTCCACGCGTGCGAGCATCATCGAGCGCCTGTATGCCGTGCGCTATCTCAAAAATGATCCCGTTGAGCCGAGCCAGCTGGGCATCGCCATCATCGACGCGCTGACGCAATTTGCCCCGCGCATCACGAGCCCCGATATGACCAGCGAGCTCGACGGCGACATGACCCGCGTCGAGCGCGGCGAGGACACCGAAGAGCATGTCGTGACGCACTCGCGCGCGCTGCTGGCCGGTGTGCTCGACGAGCTGCTCAAACATACGCAGGAGCTCGGCGACGCCATCAGCGACGCCGTCACGGCCGATGCGCGCGTGGGTGCCTGCCCCAAGTGCGGCAAGGATCTGGTTATGAAGACGAGCGCCAAGACCCGCGGTAGCTTTATCGGCTGCATGGGCTGGCCCGACTGCGACGTGACCTATCCGGTGCCGAGCGGCGTCAAGGTAAGCCCGCTCGAGGGCGAGGCGGCCGTGTGCCCCGAGTGCGGCGCGCCGCGCATTAAGTGCCAGCCGTTCCGCCAGAAGGCCTTCGAGATTTGTGTGAACCCCACGTGCCCCACCAACTACGAGCCTGACCTTAAGGTGGGCGAGTGCAAGGTGTGCGCCGAGGCCGGACGCCATGGCGACCTGATCGCGCACAAGAGCGAGAAGAGCGGCAAGCGCTTTATCCGCTGCACCAACTACGATGACTGCGGCGTGAGCTATCCTCTGCCGGCGCGCGGTAAGCTCGAGGCGACGGGTGAGACTTGCCCCGAATGCGGCGCCCCCATCGTGGTGGTCAACACGGCGCGCGGCCCGTGGCGCATCTGCGTGAACATGGACTGCCCGACCAAGGAGAAGAAGCCCGCCCGCGGCCGCAAGACTGCGACCAAGGCGAGCACGGCCAAGAAGACGACGGCGGCCAAGAAGACGACGGCGGCAAAGAAGACTGCTGCCAAGAAGACGACCGCGAAGAAGTCGACTGCCAAGAAAGCAGCCGCCGACAAGTAGCGGCGCAGTCGAAACATTGCCCAAAACAAAAACGAGCGAGGACCTCAAAATCCTCGCTCGTTTTTTATCCGGCAGTTAGGGACGTTTCTTTTCTGCCGGCAGTTTAGGAACGTCCCTAACTGCCGGCTCGGGAACGACAAAGCGCTAGTTCACTTCGACGGGTTTGGCGCCGGGATAGCGCTCCTCAAAGTCTAGGCGGTACTTATTGTCATTGGTGCCCGCCACGTTGTCGCGCGACAGCGGCGCCACGATCTCATTCTTGTGGTCCGCAGGCTTGGCGTATTTCAGGCTGATCTCCCAGGCATCACAGATTGCGTCAATGCGGTGATTCAGGTCGTCGTACAGGGCAACGATGTCTTTCCAGGAGCTGTAGTTCTTGGAGCTCGTCGGGACGTCTAGGTCCTCGACGATGTCGTAATACTGCTCGATGGTGTCCTCCGTGCGCTCGGCGACGTCGGCGAGATTTTGACGGGTGGTTCGATCCTCTTCCAGATAGCTGCCGTTGAAGTTCTGTGCGCAGCCACGGACGTAGTTGTCGAGGTCTTCGAGCAAGTCGTAGTATTCGCTCAGTCGGCGGTAGAGGTTCTGCTCGGAGAGCGTTGCTTCGCCGCCATCCTCGTCGTCATCGTCATCATCGTCGTACAGGCTGTTGGGATCGCCGAGAGGCTTTAGGTCATCGTCATCGACGTCATGGTGCAGCTTAGCTACCTCGGCAGTCGTCTGCGTGGCGGCGTTGTCGAAAGGCTTGATCACAAAGAAAACGACCAGGGCGATGATGATCGCCACCAGCACAACGATAACGGCGATAAGCGGCCCGGTGCCGCTCTTTTTGGGAGCGGGGGTCTGTGGCGAAGCGGGCGCGTATGCGGGAGCCGGCTGCTGTTGGGGCGAGCCGCTCGCGACGGGTATGCGCTGCGTGGTCTCGACGGCCGCGGGGCCTGCGGCGGGGTCGGGGCGATAGGCGAGGGGGTCGTCCGCCTTGGCTTGCGGCGTATCGAGGGAACCGGTCTGCTCGAAAGCGGGCTGGCTATCGCTCGCGGCTGTTTGCTCAACGGGTGCACCGCACGAGGTGCAGAACTTGGCATTATCTGCAAGAAGCTTGCCGCACGAGGCGCAATACCGAGACATTGCCACTCCTTTCGCCACATTTCAATGCAATACGACGATTATACCCAGCGTCCAAAATTCTCCATCATAAGTTGCGGTGAAATAGGGACTGTTTGGCGGTCTCAGAGCTTCAATCAGTCCCTATTTCACCGCAACTTCGGGGATGCCTCGATGGCTAGGTTGGATTTGGGACGCGCCGAGCACTGGGGTATCATGGCTTGGTTGATATATCTGCATTTACGCGCCTTGTAGGAAGGGGCTGCGCCCATGGCTTTTGAGCCCGCTCAACATAGCTTTATCACGCTCGAGGGCGTCGATGGCGCCGGCAAGTCCACGCAGGCGCGCCTGCTTGCCCGCGCGCTCGAACTCGCTGGCTACCAGGTTGTGAGCCTGCGCGAGCCGGGCGGTACCGCCATCAGCGAAAAGATCCGTGCTCTGCTGCTCGACCCCGCCAATACGGCGATGGGCGACACCTGCGAGCTGCTGCTCTACGAGGCCGCGCGTGCCCAGCTGGTGCACGAAGTCATCGCGCCTGCCCTCGCTGCCGGCAAGGTGGTCCTGTGCGACCGCTTCTACGATTCCACAACTTGCTATCAGGCGTTCGCCGATGGCCTCGATCGCCAGATAGTACGCGATGCCAACAACCTGGCCGTCGCGGGGACGCACCCGGCGCTCACGCTCGTCTATCACATCACGCCCGAGCAGGCGGCGCTGCGCATGGCAGCCCGTGGCGCGGCAGATCGCATGGAGGCTAAGGGCATGGCCTTCCAAGAGCGTGTCTACCAGGGATTTTGCGCCATCGCCGCCGAGGAACCAAACCGCGTAAAGCTCATCGACGCGACCGCGTCCATCGAGGACGTCTTCGCGCGGACGGTCGAGCAGGTTCGCGTCTACGGCCTCGACATTTCCCAGGACGCCGTCACCGCCGCGCTTGCCCAGGAGGCCGAGTAACATGGCCCCCGCTCAGACAAGCCTGCTGGCCAAGCTTGACACCCAAGAGCGCGTGCGCGACTTTTTGACCAATGCCGTCGCCAGCGGTCGCGCATCGCACGCCTACCTGTTTTTGGGCGCGCCCGGCGCGGGCAAGCTCGACGCCGCGTGGGCGCTCGCCCAAGCCTTCCTGTGCGAGCAGGACGGCTGCGGCTCATGCGATGGCTGCGTGCGCGTCGCCCGCCATACGCACCCCGATGTGCACTATTACACGCCCGAGAGCGCCACGGGCTACCTCATCGCCCAGACCCGCGAGCTGCTCGACGACGTGCCGCTGGCGCCCATCCGTGCCAAGGCCAAGGTCTACATCATCGACCGTGCCGAGCAGCTGCGCGCCAACACCGCCAACGCACTGCTCAAAACGCTCGAGGAGCCGCCCGAGGGCGTTATGTTTATCTTGCTGGGCACCTCGGCAGACGTGATGTTGCCCACTATCGTGAGCCGCTGCCAGTGCGTGCCGTTTCGGCTGGTATCGCCCGCCGTCGCCGCGCAGGCCGTGAGCCGCGCCACCGGTCAGGACCCTGCGCGTTGCCGCATGGCCGTCGCCGTGGCGGGAAGCCCCACGCGTGGCATCGAGTTCCTCAAGAGCGCTGAGCGCCAGGACGCCCGCCGTCAGATGGTTCGCGCCATCGATTCGCTTATCGCCGCCGACGAGGCCGACGTGCTCAGTCGCGCCAAGTCGCTCATCGTCGCCGTCAAGGCGCCGCTCGCCGAGGTCAAGTCCACGCAGGAAAAGGTGCTCGAGCAAAACGCCGACTACCTGTCGCGTGGAGCATTGAAGCAGCTTGAGGACCGCAACAAGCGCGAACTCAACGCGCGCGAGCGTTCGGGTATCATGGAAGCGCTGGCGAGCGCGCGGACGCTCATGCGCGACGTGCTGCTGACGCTTCAGGACGAGGCGGCCGACGTGGTGAACGAAGACGTGCGCGACACGATCGGTCGGCTTGCCGCCGCGACCAATGTTGCGGGTGCCACGCGGGCGCTCGAGGCAGTCGCGACCGCCGAGCGCAACATCGCCAGAAACGTTACTCCCCAGCTGGCCATCGAGGTCATGCTGTTCGATATCAGGAAGGCACTGAAATGCCGTTAGTCGTACCCGTTAAGTTTACCTACGCCTCGCGCGACCTGTGGTTCGACCCGCAGGATCTGGATATCCTCGAGGCCGATTATGCCATTTGCTCCACCGAGCGCGGAACCGAGATCGGCCTGGTCACGGCCGATCCCTTTGAGGTGCCGCAAGACGAGATCGGTCAGCCGCTTAAGCCCGTGCTGCGCGTGGCGAGCGACATCGACCTGCAGCTTGCCGACGACCTGGCCATCCAAGGCGACGAGGCCATGGTCGACTTCCGCCGCCTGGTCAAGGAGCTCGATCTCGAGATGAAGCCGGTGGGCGTCGAGTACCTGTTTGGCGGCGAGAAGGCCGTGTTCTACTTTGCCGCCGAGGAGCGCGTCGATTTTCGTCAGCTCGTCAAGGACCTGTCCTCGACGCTGCACATTCGCGTCGACATGCGCCAGATCGGCGTGCGCGACGAGACCCGCCTGGTGGGCGGCTATGCCCAGTGCGGACAGGAACTCTGCTGTACGCGCTTTGGCGGACAGTTTGAGCCCGTCTCGATTCGCATGGCAAAAGAGCAGGACCTACCGCTCAACTCGTCCAAGATTAGCGGCGTTTGCGGCCGCCTGATGTGCTGCCTGCGTTATGAGTTCGAGGCGTACAAGGACTTTAAGAGCCGTGCGCCCAAAAAGAAGACGCTCATCGATACGCCGCTTGGCAAGGCGCGTATCCAGGAATATGACACGCCGCGTGAGCAGCTGGTGCTGCGCCTGGAGAACGGCAAAGTCTTTAAGGTCAACCTGGCCGATATGACGTGCTCGGAGGGCTGCAAAAAGAAGGCCGCCGAGCAGGGCTGCAACTGTCGCCCCGACTGCGTGACGCGTGATGTGCTCGAGCGCATCGAGTCGCCCGAGATGCGCCTGGCGCTCATGGAGCTCGATCGCGAGAATGGCGTCGACGTGGGCGATGGCCTGTCGAGTGCCGACCGTCTGGCCGGCACGTCGATGCCCAAGCGCCGTCGTCGCGATGTCGAATCCGATGCCCGCGCTGCTCAGAGCGAGAGCCGCGGTCGCGGTAAGGGTCGTGGCAAGGCCGAGGCACCCGAGGCCGAGGGGGCGGCCGATGGCCGTCGCCGCCGCAAGCGCGCGGCGTCCGTCGACAATGGCGAGACCGCGGGCAAGAACGCTTCCCGCGAGCGCGAGGTTCAGCAGCCCCAGCAGCAGAATCGCGGCGGTGGCATGAACCCCACACGTCGCCGCCGTCGTCATCTGTCGAGCGAGGAGCGCGAGGACGCCTTTCGCGCCGCAGCTGCTCGCGAGGCCGGTGCCGCTTCCAAGGGCGCCTCGGCCTCCGATGCGCCTGTCGACAAGGGCGGCAAGTCACGTGGCGAGGAGGAGCGCGCGCCGCGTCCGCGCCGTCGCCATTCCTCGGGCGCGCAGCAGAAGCCCTCAGTGCCCTCCGTGGCCGATCAGGTCTCGGATGGCGAGGTCAAGGTCACGCGCCGTCGTCCCGGAGATGGCGGGGGAGCGGCTGCCAAGGCTTCGCGTGGCGCCGCTCGCGACGAGCGCGAGCCGCGCGAGGATCGCGGTGGCGAGGGCTCGGCCGACCAGGGTCAAAAGCGCCGTCGCCGTCGCCGTTCCCGCAAGCCGCGCCAGGATGGTGGCGAGGGCTCGACCCCGTCTTCGTCCGCACCACAACCGCCCGCCGGCGAATAACGCCCGCGAGCGGATTTAGCCCGCCTTGCCCCGAGCGCATTGGGGTATCATAGCGCCGAATCAACAACCCTCCCTGCGACCGAACGTAGGGAGGGTTGTGTCTTGAAGAGCCATCTGAACATATTGAGCCGTCTGCAGGGCGCCGGCGCCCTACCGTTTGCGGACGAATTGCTACCGTTTGCCGAGTGGGTGGCACGCGAGGCGCTCGAGGCATTGTCGCCAACACGATGTGCCGGCTGCGAGCGCGCCGGTGCGCTTATTTGCCAAGACTGCCTGACCGCGCTCACGCTCATCGACCCACGTCATAGCTGCACCCGATGCGGCGCCCCGTTTGGGGATTTGCTGTGCACTGAGTGTTCGGTCGAGGGCACGTCCTCGGCAATGGCGGAGGCGCTCGACCGCTGCCTGGCGTGCGCCGTCTATGCGCATCCGCTGCCGCGCATCATTAAAGCGTACAAGGATGCGGGCGAGCGACGTCTGGCTCCGTATCTGGCGGAGCTGCTCTACGACACCGCCCTGCATGCCCAGGTCGTAGCGCCCGATCGCTATGGAGGTGTGCTGTCCGGTGCGGATGCGGTGGTGTTTGTGCCTGCGACGGCGGTAGCGTTTCGGCGGCGTGGTTTTGATCATATGGAGGCCATTGCGCGCCCATTTTGCGAGCTGTCGGGTGTTCCTCTGCTCGATGCCCTCGTCAAGTACGGGCATGTCGACCAGCGCGAACTCGGTCGCGAGGAGCGTCGCGAGCGTGCCCAAGGCATGTACGAGACGGTTGAGGACGTGCACGGCCGCCGCCTGCTGCTTATCGATGATGTCATTACCACGGGCGCGACCATGGCAGCAGCCTCGGCGGAGCTCAAGCGTGCCGGCGCTGCGGCAGTCGATGGCCTTGCTATCGCACGTGTTTGGTAGGGGTGGTTTTGTGGCAGTGAAGATTGAGCGGCGCAACGAGCCGACAGGCGAACAGCTAGCGGCTTCCGTAATCCTAACAGGCGCTTCAGCGCTGCGCATGATGCGCGCCGAGCGCCGGCAGATGGGCTATATCAGCTGGAAAGACCTTAATCCCGATGAAGAGCGCCGTGTGCTGCGCACGTCGTCGCCCTCGACCGAGGACATCTATCTTCCCGACTTGGTGCGGATTGGGGCCGCAAGCGGCGAGGTGCAAGAAGATTTGTGCTTGCTGGTGGGATCTGCGGCGCAGCGCCGCCGCATGCCTGGCGTGGACTGGTTCGTGTGTTCCGGGTTGCCTGCCGGCTCGATTCTAGAGGTGGAACCGGGGGTGTACGGCCTATCTCCCGAGGCCCTTTGTGTTGCCATCGCCCGCGAGGTCGGCTGTATCCAGGCGTTTGCCCTGGCCCAGGAACTGTGTTCCAAGATTTCGCTGAGCGATCGCGGACGGTATCTGCCTCCCTACAGCTCACCTGTTGCGAATAGACTTGCAAAGGACACGGACCAACCGGCAGACGTGGGCTACTTTGAAGTCGAGCCGGTGCTGACGCCCGATCGCCTGGCAGATTACCTCGCGGCATGCAAGGGGAATGTGGCCAAACAGCTGCTGCGCCTGTGTCCCTATCTGTCGGAAAACCTGCGCTCACCCATGGAGTGCATCATGCTTGCCATGTTTTCGCTTCCGTTTTCCTATGGCGGATTTGCCTGCGGTCCCTTTAAGACCGACTACAAGATCGAGTTCGATGACCGCGCGCAGGCAATCTCGGGGATGCCCCATGCAGTTTGCGATGCGTATCAGGAGGCAGCCCGGTTTGACCTGGAATACAACGGCGAGCTGGGCCATTCCTCCCGGAGGGGGCGTATCCATGATGAAAAACGCAACACGGGCTTGATTACTATGGGAATCGAGGTCGCGACGGTCAACAACGAAATGCTCTGCGACATGGAAGCGATGGAAGCGCTCGCATGGCGCATTCACCAGCGCATGGGTAAGCGATATCAGAATCGCGTAGAGGCGCGTCGAAAGAGGCAAGATGCTCTGCTGAATACGCTCCGAGCGTGCTTTGGGCTCAAACCAGCGTAAAACTATGGCTTTATAGGTGGGTCTGTTTATATGCCCTGTGCAAAAAACGGCAAATATGAGTACTGTTACTAGATTAGTGGCAGTAAAAACAAAGAAACTTGGGCCGAAAATTTGGATTCATTGAAGAGATAATAAACGAATGTGGAATATCTTGGCGCCAAGCAGGCTGTGCGGAACTCAAAAAGGGCTCGCGGGGCGGAAAAACGCTGCTACTAAATTGGTAACAGTACTCATATTTACCGTTTTTTGCACACGGCACCTTGAGACGGGTGCCCCGGAGCTCCCCGTAGGGGAGCTCCGGGCTTCATGGGGGCACGAATGGTCCGCTCCGACCTGCAAAATCTGTGCTCACGGTGCGAATGACGCCCCTAACCTTAAACTTTAGCTTGAACTTAGCTATAATGCGCTACGTTCCTGCCAGGCTGTGGTTGCGGACGGACGAAATGTCCATCCTAGTCCAAGACAGACGCGGTCAAAGGGATCCACGTAAGCGACCGCGTGCGCGCGGCGCGATCATGGCGCGTCCTAGATGTAAGCCGCACCGTCCGTTCTACTTTCTTTGGGGCAATACCGCCTCGCGGGCGAGCGGGCCAGTCGTGAAGGTGGCTGCGGCCTCCCGAGCAAACACCCCGGTGCGCAAGTGTGGGGTCAAATACCAGGTCAGCTGGTGGGAACACCCGTTATTCCGCGCAACGCACGGATTGTATACGACACAGAAGGCAGGGTAGTGGACATGGTGAGGGGCAGCTTGATGCACGCGGCTCGGTTAGGTGCTGGGACCGCGGCGGTCATTGCCGTATTGGGCTTGAGCGGATGCGCGTTCAACCCACTGTCCACGTTCACGACACCCACGATTGACCAGATCGAGCGCGAGACCGTTACCCCTACGGTGTCGGACGATGCCCTGGTCACTCCCGGTACCCTGACGGTTGCCCTCGATACCTCCGATGCCCCGCAGGCCATGCAGGGCGCCGATGGTAACCTCACGGGCTACGCGGTCGATGCTGCCCGCGCCCTTGCAAGCCGTATGGGCCTTAAGGTTGCCTTCGTCGATGCGTCTTCTGCCGATTCCGCGCTTGGCGACAAAAAGGCCGACATCTTCATTGGCGACATCAATTCCACGGATGGTGACATCAGCACGCTTGGTACTTGCCTGTACGACGCTGCGGCAGTGTTCGGGAAGACGAGCGATGGTGGGTCGCTAAGCGTTTCCACCGATACCCTTAACACGTCCACCCTGGGCGTTCAGGCGTCCTCGGCCTCGCAGGAGGCGCTTGCTAAGCAGAGCATCATCGCCAACCAAAAGACCTACTCCAACATCAACGAGTGCTTTGAGGCGCTCGAGTCCGGCGAGGTCGACTATGTGATCTGCGACTCCACGGCCGGCGGCTACCTTGCACGCCTGATGAGCGAGGTCTCCTATGTCGGTGCGCTTGAGGCGCCCTCGACGCTTGGTGTTGTGGGCCTCTCATCCAATGACGAACTGTGCCGTGCCGTGAGCGATGCCCTCGACGGTATTACGGCCGACGGCACGCTCGAGGCGGTCCACTCTGTCTGGTATGGCAGGATGCCCTACGACCTCACCACTAAGACGGTTTCGGGCGCTAACGTGCAGCCGGGCGACTCTGAGTCCAGTGAGACCACGTCCTCCGGCAGCGAGTCCTCCGATTCCAACAATGAGACCGCATCCTCCGAGGACAAATCGTCCAGCCAGGAAGGCGCCATCACCGACGACGACATTAACAAACTCAATAGCTAGTTATTGCTAGGGGTGGTGTCTCCTATACGTTGGAAAGGACACCTCTTCACGGTTTCAACACGCACTGCCGGGCTTCCCCGATGGGGGAGCCCGGCTTTTTCATCCCAATAAAACAAGCAGGTCAAAGCCAATTTTCGGGACCAAATACAAAGCTGTTGGCTCCCTCCTATAGCGCACTTTGCCACAGAAAAGTGCGAGACTTCGGTATGCGGTATCAAGCAATCGTTATTCGGGTCTTTAGGAATCCGCGTGATTAAATGCACGGCAATGGGTACATAGCCAGTACAGTAAGTCCCCGAGGCAGATTGGAGCCACGTATGGATATCAAGGTTTCTGGACGCAAGACGACGGTAACCGATGCTCTGCGTGCGCATGTGGATGAGAAGATCGGCGAGGCGCTCAAGGTTTTCGACATCGAGCCCATGACAGTCGACGTCGTGCTTCGTTATGAGAAGAACCCCTCGAACCCCAACCCGGCAATCGTCGAGGTCACGGTTCGTGCCCGCGGCTCTGTGATTCGCGTTGCCGAGCACGGCGCAGATATGTATGCCGCCATCGATCTCTCCGCCGATAAGGTTACTCGTCAGCTGCGCAAGTTCAAGACCAAGGTCGTGGACAACCGCCAGGGCGGTGCCAGTGCAGCGGATGTCGCACCGGTCGAGCGCGTCGAGGATCTGGCCGACCTGCTGCTGCCCGAGGAGGAGGACGACCTGCTCGTCCGCGAGAAGGTCATCGATGTCACCCCGATGACCGAGGAGCAGGCGCTGGTGCAGACCGATCTGCTTGGTCATGACTTCTACGTGTTCGAGAACGCGACGACTGGCCTCATCAATGTGGTGTATCACCGTAAGAATGGTGGATATGGCATCATCAAGCCCCGCATCGAAACACTTGACGAGTAAAATACGTTAACTTGCATGAGTTAACGGTTGGCGGCCATCCCATGCGGGTGGCCGCCTTTTTACGTAAGGAGTCGCTTTGATGGACAAGGCCGCATCTACCGGTCATTCGGACCGTTGCCGCATCGTCGTCGATACCTGCTGCGACTTTAGCCCCGAGGTCGCCGCGAACCTCGATGTCGATATCCTGGGTTTCCCCTTCATTATCGATGGCGAGGAGCGCACGGATGACATCTGGTCGAGCATCACGCCCAAGGAGTTTTACGACCGCATGCGCGCCGGTGCCCGCGTGTCCACCTCGGCTGTGTCGCTCGGTCGCTATATCGAGTTCTTTACCGAGTGCGCCAAAGAGGGCACGCCCACGGTCTACCTGTGCTTTACCTCGGCGCTGTCGTCGAGCTACAACTCCGCGTGCCAGGCGGCAGATGCCGTGCGCGCCGAGTATCCCGATTTTGAGCTGTACGTGGTCGACAACGCTCTGCCCTGCGCGACCGGCGCGCTCTTGGCGCTCGAGGCCGTGCGCCAGCGTTCGGCGGGACTGACCGCCAAGCAGCTGGTCGATTGGGCAAACGAGGCAAAGACCTACGTCCACGGCTACTTTACGCTCGAGAGCTTCGACGCACTGGCTGCCGGCGGCCGCATTCCGCCCGCGGCGGCGCAGCTCACGGCAAAGCTCGATGTCAAGCCCGAGCTCTCCTACGACCTTGCCGGCTCGCTGTCGCTGATCGGCGTCAACCGCGGCCGCAAGAAGGCGCTCAAGTCCATCCTCAAGTCGTTCCGCGAGAACTACGTGCCCGACCGCACCATGCCCATCGCCATCATGACGGCCGATGCCGAGAAGGACGGCGACTGGCTCGAAGCCGCCATCCGCAAGGAGGAGGGCTGCGCCGACGTCACGATCATTCGCGGCTCCGTGGGTCCCACCATCGGCTCGCACGTGGGCCCCGGCATGGTGGCCTGCGCGTTTTGGGGCAAGAACCGCGCCGACAAGGCGTCGCTTTCCGACCGCATCGCCCGCCGCGTGCGCGGCCAGTAGGCAAGCGCTGCGTCCGTAATCGCCTTCGACTCACAGCCCAAACGCTGGCACCGAGTATTCAACCTGGTAACAACACCCAACCCAAAAGGAAAGGTTTCATGGCAAACAAGCTCTCCGTCGCATTTATCGGCACCGGAATCATGGGTGCCCCCATCGCCGGTCACATCCTGGATGCCGGCTATCCCGTCACGGTTAACAACCGCACCAAGTCCAAGGCTGCCGCGCTTATCGAGCGCGGTGCCGCTTGGGCCGATACGCCGGCCGATGCCGTGGCTAACGCCGATGTTGTCTTTACCATGGTGGGCTATCCCTCCGAGGTCGAGGAGCTCTACCTGGCGGGCGACGGCCTGCTCTCGTGCACTAAGCCCGGCGCGGTCCTGATCGACCTCACCACGAGCTCGCCCGAGCTGGCGCGCGACATTGCCGAGGCCGCCCAGGTTTCCGGTCGCATGGCGTTTGACTGCCCCGTCACCGGCGGCGAGTCGGGTGCTATCGCCGGCACGCTTACGGCTATCGTGGGCGCCACCGAGAACGACATCGCGCCGGTCCGCGACATCCTTGCCACCTTTGCGGCCAACATCTGCTGCTTCGATGGCGCCGGCAAGGGCCAAGCTGCCAAGCTCGCCAACCAGGTGTCGCTGGGCGCCTGCATGGTCGGCATGGCAGACGCCATGGCGTTTGCCGAGCTGAGCGGCCTTGACCTGGAGAAGACCCGCCAGATGATCCTGGGCGGTACCGGCAAGTCCGGCGCCATGGAGAGCCTGGCTCCCAAGGCGCTCGACGGCGACTACAAGCCCGGCTTTATGGTCGAGCACTTCATCAAGGACCTGCGCTTGGCGCTCGCCTATGCCGACGACCGCGAGCTTGCGCTGCCCGGCGCCGACGTGGCCTTTACGCTCTACGACATGCTCGACGCCATCGGTGGTGCCAAGCTGGGCACCCAGGCCATCACGGTACTCTATAAGGAGGAAGCCGACGCCATCGCCGCCGGTCTGGACTGGTCGCAGTATCGTCCCGAGGAGCATGGCGCTCACGAGGAAGGCTGCGGTTGCGGCGAGCACGGCGACGACCATGAGTGCGGTTGCGGTCACCATCACGGCGAGGACCACGAGTGCTGCGGCGGCCACGGCCATGACGACGGCCACGAGTGCTGCTGCGGCCATCATCACGAGGAGTAGCGCCCATGAGCTGGACGTTCGTGGTGCTTGCGCTGGTGCTCTTTCTCTTTGCGATCTACATCGGCTTTTTGTGCGGCCAGTGGGCGTGCGAAAAGCGCGTCATCACCAAGCGCGACTACTGGATCGCCAACTTTGCAGGAGCGGCGGCAGTCGTCCTGCTGACCTGGGTGTTCTCGCTGTTCCCGCTGGTGCAGTTTGCGCCGATCGGCTGGCTCGGCGGCTTTATCGCCGGTCTTAAAATGAGCTTTGGCGAGTCCGTGGGTCCGTGGCGCAAGCACGACGAGGTCTTTAACGTCAACAAGGCTCACCGCGCCGCCGCCGACGCGGGCGATGCCGAGGAGCGTCGCCGCGCACGCCGCAATGGCGCGGCCGACCGACAGCTCATCTCGGTCACCGATGACAGCAAGGGTGCTGGCAAGCACGCTAAGAAATAGTAAGAAGAGGTAACTATGGCAGAAAACAAGGAAGAACAGCTCACCGACGAGGAGCTGGCACAGCTTCAGCTGGCAGAGGAGAACGAGAACGCCGTCGACCGTCTGGTCAAGGAGCTCGGCTGCCCCACGCGCCGCATCCGTCAGTTTGCCGCCCGCGTGCTGCACCTGCTTGCCGAGCGCGATCCGCAGCGCGTCGTGCCCTGCGTGCCCGCGCTGATCGAGGCGCTCGACCGCCCCGAGGCGCAGACCCGCTGGGAGGCCCTCGATGCCCTGACGGCGCTCGCCACCACCTGCCCCGAGCAGCTGGGCGATGCCTTTGAGGGCGCCGAGACTGCACTGTTCGACGAGATCTCCTCCACGCTGCGCTATGCCGCCTTCCGCCTGCTGTGCGTGTGGGGTGCCACGAGCGTCGAGCGTTCGCGCGAGGCTTGGCCCATCCTGGACGAGGCCATCCAGTGCTACCACGGCGACCTTGAGTATCGCGACATGCTCGCTTGTCTGTACGAGTTTTGCCAGGGCGAGATCGACGCCGAGGTTGCCGAGAAGCTCGCGCTGCGCCTTAAGTTCGATGCCGAGAACGGTAAGGGCAGCTATCTCAAGGCCCGTTCGAGCGAGATTTGCGAAATGCTTGTTAAACGTTTTGGCCTGGATCTCTCCAAAAAGAAGAAGCGTGCTAGCGTTAAAAAATCTGACGACGCCGAAGACGAGGAGTAACAGATTATGGCGCACGATGTAGTCCTGATTCCCGGTGACGGTATCGGTCCCGAGATTACGCAGGCCATGCGCCGCGTGGTCGAGGCCACCGGTGTCCAGATCAACTGGAACGTCCAGGAGGCCGGTGCCGGCGTCATGGACGAGTTTGGCACGCCGCTGCCCCAACATGTGCTCGATGCGGTCGCCGAGACCAAGGTTGCCATCAAGGGCCCCATCACCACGCCGGTCGGCACGGGTTTCCGCAGCGTCAACGTGGCCCTGCGCAAGCACTTCGACCTGTATGCCTGCGTGCGCCCCTGCCTGTCGCAGCCGGGTGACGGCTCGCGTTTCCGCGATGTCGACCTGGTCATCGTGCGCGAGAACACCGAGGACCTCTACGCCGGCATCGAGTTCGATGAGGGCGCTGCCGAGGTCGAGGAGCTCTCGCAGCTTGTCGAGCGTTCGGGCCAAAAGACCTTCGCCGCCGATTCCGCGATCTCGATCAAGCCAATCTCCATCGCCAAGAGCCGCCGCATTGTGGAGTATGCCTTTGAGTATGCCCGTCGCTGCGGCCGCAAAAAGGTGACGGCCGTGC
>ENA-OUOY01000667-OUOY01000667.1-human-gut-metagenome-genome-assembly--contig:-NODE-667-length-22491-cov-14.413978_pt1 | contig 22491 bp, 24 predicted proteins | sample MGYA00237937_ERZ548767 | MGnify/ENA primary metagenome ERZ548767 (study PRJEB26490, sample SAMN05356887) | human gut metagenome | biome: terrestrial biome; feature: human-associated habitat; material... | reverse complement strand
AAAATTTATGCTCGAAAATCTGCATATTATCTTAGTGTCAACACTCCCTAAAAAAGCTCCCTGCTCGGGAGCTTTTTTCATTATATATAGTACATTGGTTCAGCCTCGGAGTTATCGGCGAGATCCTCAAAGCGGTCTGTAATGTCCTTGAGCGTTACGCTTTCGGAGAAACGCTGGAGATAGTCCGTCATTTTGCTCCACAGACATTCCGATACCGCATCGGCTATAAGGGAATCTTCGCGGTCGCGGAAATTCACGTCCTCAAGCACCCCGCTGTCAAGCGCGTCAATGACCTCCCTCAGCGTGATCTGATCTGCGGGAGCTGTTAGCGTATAGCCGCCTTTTGCACCCTTGACACTTCTTATTATACCTGCGTGGCGCAGGAGCGGAAGTATCTGTTCGAGGTATTTCGCCGAGATATCCTGTCTCCTTGAAATATTTATAACGGTTACGACTTCATCGTTTCCGGAATTTATACATATATCGACTAGAGCGATGATACCGCATTCGACCTTTGTTGAAATTTTCATAATATCACCTCTTAACTCATAATACATACTAAATAGATAGTTTTTATAAGTATAACATATTTTTACGGAAATTTCAAGTGTTTTTTGTTTGTCAAAATGATGAAATATGAGTATCTCCTACCATACAGATATGTTTAATTTGCAGAAAATCCCTCATTCCTATTGACTTACTATGAAAAGTAGGATATAATATGTACATATTAAACGCACAGGCGGTGGTAATAATGAAATTCAATACAGCTTTAGTGCACAGCGCTCCAGTCAGCGAAAACGGCGCGACCATTGCACCGATATATCAGGTAAGCGCATTTGCACAGGAATCCGCCGAGAGACTCGAACAGGTGTTCAACAATAAGGCTCCCGGCTTTGCATATACAAGGATCGGCAATCCGACAGTCGATGCTTTTGAAAAGCGAATGTCGGCGCTTGAAGGCGGCATAGGAGCAGTTGCCTGTGCTTCGGGAATGGCGGCTGTTACAATGGCTCTTTTAAATATACTTCACACGGGTGATGAGATAATTGCCGGAGCAGGACTTTTCGGCGGAACGATAGACCTTTTCCGCGACCTTGAGGCTTTCGGCATTAAGACGAGATTTGCCGAGTCTGTTACCGCGGAGAACATCGAGCCGCTTTTCAATGAAAACACAAAGGCGGTTTTCACGGAGCTTATAGGTAACCCAAAGCTTGACATAGTTGACCTGAAAAGCGTTTCGGCACTCTGTCACAGCAAGGGCGTTCCGCTTTTAATAGACAGTACAACGGCTACTCCTTATCTTGTAAAGCCGTTTGAATTCGGAGCAGATATCGTTATCCACTCCACATCGAAATACATAAACGGCGGCGGAAATTCGATAAGCGGCATTATAATCGACAGCGGAAGCTTCAGTTTCAATTCCGACAGATACAGCGGATTTGATGAGTACAGCAAATTCGGAAAGTTTGCGTACCTTGCAAAGCTTCGCAACGGATTCTGGAGAAACGTGGGAGCTTGTCTTGCTCCGTTCAACGCTTTCTTGAACAATGTCGGAGCAGAAACTTTGGGACTCAGAATGGAGCGTTGCTGTTCCAATGCACAGAAGCTTGCCGAGTTCCTTTCTGCTCAGGACGGAATAACCGTAAATTATCCCGGACTTCCTGATAATCCCTACAACGGACTTGTAAAGTCACAGCTTAAAGGCATGGCAGGAGCTATACTTACCATTCGCGCAGGCAGCAGGGAAAGAGCTTTCAGACTTATAAACAGCCTGAAATATGCAGTCAATGCCACTAACATCGGCGATGTGAGAACTCTTGTTATTCACCCTGCAAGCACGATATACACCCACAGTGACGAAAAGGCGCAGTTGAGCGCAGGAGTTTATAACGATACAATAAGGATAAGCATGGGAATTGAAGATATAGAGGATTTGATCGAGGACTTCGGTCAGGCGATCGAAAGGAGCAAATAAAATGGCAGTAGATTACGCAGTACTTAAAAAAGGCGGCTTCATGCGCCAGAAACAGAAGAATAACTTTTCACTCCGCCTCAGGGTTGTCGGCGGAAATCTTACGGCAGAGCAGCTTGCAAAGGTTGCGGAGGTCGCGGAAAAATTTGGTGACGGTCACGTTCACCTCACATCGAGACAGAGCGTGGAAATACCTTTTATAAAGCTTGAAGATATCGACGCAGTAAAGGCGGCTCTTGCGGAAGGCGGAGTTCAGCCGGGAGTCTGTGGCCCGAGAGTCCGCACAACGACTGCCTGTCAGGGCAATGCGGTATGTCCCAGCGGCTGTATCGACACATACGCTCTAGCAAAGGAGATCGATGCGCGCTATTTTGGACGCGAACTTCCCCACAAGTTTAAATTTGGTATCACAGGCTGTCAGAATAACTGCCTTAAAACCGAGGAAAACGACCTTGGAATCAAGGGCGGCATGAAAGTAAAGTGGCGCGAGGACGACTGTATCAACTGCGGCGTTTGTGTAAAGGCTTGCCGCTCCAATGCAATTACGCTTGAGGACGGGAAAATCACCGTTGACGAAAGCAAGTGCAACTACTGCGGACGCTGTTTCAAAGCCTGTCCCACAGAGGCTTGGGATACGACACTTGGTTATATCGTAAGCTTTGGCGGACTTTTCGGCAATCACATAGCAAAGGGCGAGACCATTATCCCGTTCATTGAGGATCACGATAAGCTCCTCAAAGTTTGCGATGCGGCGATTCAGTTCTTTGCAGACAACGCTAAGCCCTCGGAGAGATTCAAGTTCACTCTTGACCGCGTGGGCAGAGATAAGTTTATTGAGAAAATACTGGAGGTATACAATGGCTGATTTTAACATAGCAGATACCGTGGATATCACCGATGTGGTGTGCCCCGTAACTTTCGTAAAGGCTAAGGTCGCTCTTGAAGAACTTGATGACGGAGAGATACTTTCGATAAGGCTTAATGACGGCGAGCCTGTTCAGAATGTTCCGAGAAGCATAAAGGAAGAAGGCCACAAGATACTCAAGCTCAACGACAACGGCGACGGTACTTACGAGCTTATTGTAAAGAAGGTGGGCGACTGATGGCAGAGCGTATCAATACAGAGGCATTCCACGAAAAGGTGCTGGAATCCGAAAAGCCCGTTATTGCGGACTTTTATTCTGACAGTTGTGTGCCCTGCAAAAAGCTTTCACCCACGCTCAGCAAGGTGGAAAAGGCTTACGAGGGACAGATAAAGGCTGTCAAGATAAATGTGCTCTATGACGGAGAGCTGGCAGAGAGCTACGGTCTCACGTCTACACCGACCCTGCTGTTCTTCAGGGACGGAGAAGTCAAGGAAAAGCTTGAGGGCGCAGTTTCACAGGACGAGATCGAATCAGTGATCAAAAAGTTATTATAAAGGAGAAATTATCATGACTATCACAGTTGCAGGCGTTAAAAAGGAAGTTGCAGACGGACTCACCGTTGCTCAGCTCGTAATCGACGAGAATGTCGAGACTCCGCAGTACGTTACAGTTACAATAAATGACGAATTTGTAGAGAGCGGACAGTTTGCTGAAACCGTTATCAAGGACGGTGACAGCATAGAGTTCCTCTACTTCATGGGAGGTGGCAGCTATGGCATTGACGAATGAGCAGATCGAGCGTTATTCGCGCCACATAATCCTCAAGGAGGTCGGCGCTAAGGGACAGAAGAAGCTCCTCAATTCGAGCGTCCTCATCATCGGAGCAGGCGGACTTGGTGCTCCTGTGGCAATGTATCTTGCAGCAGCAGGCGTGGGGACTATCGGCATTGCAGATGCGGACGATGTAGACCTCTCCAATCTCCAGCGTCAGGTGATCCACACCACTGCCGACATCGGCAAGCCGAAGGTAGAATCCGCGAAAGAGACAATGGAGGCTATTAATCCCGATGTCAAGGTAGTTACTTACCACGAGTTCATCACTTCGGAGAATATCCTCGATATAATCAAGGATTACGACTTCATTATTGACGGTACTGATAATTTTCCGGCAAAGTTTCTCATTAACGATGCCTGCGTAATGGCGAAGAAGCCTTTCTCACACGCAGGAATTATCCGTTTCAAGGGTCAGCTCATGACCTATGTTCCGGGTCAGGGACCGTGCTACAGATGTGTATTCCGTGATCCGCCTCCGAAGGACGCTGTTCCTACCTGCAAACAGGCAGGCGTTATCGGAGCTATGGGCGGAGTTATCGGAAGCCTTCAGGCTATGGAGGCAGTAAAGTACATCATCGGTCAGGGAGAGCTCCTCACGGGTTATCTTCTCACCTATGACGCACTTAAAATGGAATTCCGCAAGGTAAAGCTTCCGCACGACACGAGCACCTGCCCCGTATGCGGAAAGAATCCCACAATAACGACTCTTATCGACTATGAACAGGCTGAATGCGAGGGACTCGGTTTATGATAAAGCTTAACAAGGCAGATTTTGAAAAGATCCTTGCCCATGCAAGGACAGAAGCTCCCGTTGAGGCTTGCGGCCTTATCGCAGGCAGGATAGAGGACGGAAACAAGCTGATCGACAAGGTTTATATTCTTACAAATGTTGACCACGCTGAGGAACATTTCACTCTTGACCCGAAGGAACAGCTTGCCGCAGTCAAGGATATGCGCGCGAACGGACTTGTTCCGCTCGGCAACTGGCATTCCCACCCCGTATCGCCTTCGCGCCCCTCTCAGGAGGATAAGCGTCTGGCTTATGACAGCAGGGCAAGTTATCTCATACTCTCGCTCATGGACGAAAATGCTCCCGTGCTCAATTCGTTCCATATCGAGGGTGATGACGCTCAGAAGGAAGAGCTGGTAATAGAATAACAGCGCTGTATATAATTACTCAGAAAGTGTAGTGAGAGCATGAAAACAGAAAATATCAGCACCGATGTACTTATAATCGGCGGAGGTACGGCAGGCTGCTATGCTGCCATGACTCTTGCCGCGAATTCGGATAAAAAGGTTCTTATATGCGAAAAAGCGCATATAAGAAGAAGCGGCTGTCTTGCGGCAGGCGTAAATGCTCTCAATGCATACATAACCGAGGGCAGAACTCCGCAGGACTACGTTGACTACTGCAAAAATGACGCGGCAGGGATCGTCCGTGAGGACCTGCTGCTTACAATGTCCGAAAGGCTAAATGCCGTTACCGAAAAGCTTGAACAGCTCGGACTGGTCATCCTCAAGGACGAAAACGGAAAGTATGTTACCCGCGGAAACCGCAATATAAAGATAAACGGCGAAAATATAAAGCCGATACTTGCAGCGGCTGTTGAGGCTCTGCCGAACGTCACGGTGCTCAACCGCGTGAATGTGATCGACTATGATGTGACTGAAAACCGCATAAACGGAGCTTTCGGGATCGGGATAGAAAATGATACATTTTACGCGATAAAGGCAGATGCCGTCATCATTGCGACAGGCGGAGCAGCCGGTCTTTACAAACCGAACAATCCCGGTTCTTCACGCCACAAGATGTGGTATCCTCCGTTCAATACCGGAGCAGGCTACGCAATGGGAATCCGCCACGGAGCGGAAATGACCACGTTCGAGATGAGGTTCATTGCTCTTAGATGTAAGGACACCATAGCTCCCACAGGCACTCTTGCTCAGGGAGTCGGCGCAAAGCAGGTGAATTCTCTCGGTGAGGTGTACGAACAGAAGTACGGTCTTACCACGTCGGAGAGAGTTTACGGAACTGTAAATGAAAATCACGAGGGCAGAGGCCCCTGCTACCTCAGGACTGAGGGGATAAGCACAGAGCAGGACGAATCGCTGCTGAAAGCGTACCTCAATATGGCGCCCTCACAGACGCTCAAATGGATAGAGAGCGGCAGAATGCCGTCCCAGCAGAATGTTGAGATCGAGGGAACAGAGCCGTATATAGTAGGCGGTCATACCGCGAGCGGCTACTGGGTAGATACCGCGAGAGCAACAACTATCCACGGACTGTATGCCGCAGGAGATGTTGCAGGCGGAGCTCCGCAGAAATACGTCACAGGCGCACTTGCAGAAGGCGAGATAGCTGCCCTGTCGGTTCTGAAATTCCTTGAAAGTTCAAGCCCTGTAAAGCTCAGTGAGGAAAGCGTTTCCGCGCATATGGCGGAGGTAAGCAGATTCCTCTCCCACGACCGCGAACCTGTTTATTCAACGGAACAGCTTGAGGAGGCTATGCAGACTGTTATGGATAAATACGCCGGCGGGATCGCCTGCGACTATCGCTTCAACGAAAAACAGCTTGAGATCGCGGATCTCAAAATTGCACAGCTTTACAAGCTTTCGGATACGCTCCGCGCCGATGATCTACAGGAGCTTATGTATATCTACGAACTGCGCGAGAGACTTACGGTATGCCGAAGTGTTATCGCTCACCTGAAAGCCCGCCACGAAACACGCTGGCACAGTTTTGCTGAAAACGTTGACTATCCCGAACGCGATGACAAGAACTGGTACAAATATGTGAATTCCCGCCTTGAAAACGGCGAGATAAAGATCATTCTGCGCGATATTGTAAAGGGAGGAGGTACGGTCTATGAGCATAATGATTGACAGATCAAAGTGCATTGGCTGCGGAAAATGCCATGAAGTTTGTCCCGGAACGCTTATAAAGCTTGACGAAAACAAACGCGCATATATAAAATATCCGCGCGACTGCTGGGGCTGTACTTCCTGCATAAAGGAGTGTCCCGTTTACGCGATACGCTTTTACCTCGGCGCTGATATCGGCGGAATGGGCGGACTTGTCCACACCGAGGAAAAGGGCGACATTTTAAATTGGATAATTGAACGTTCTGACGGTTCCGCGAAGGCCATCGCGGTCAACCGAAAGGAATCGAATAAATACTGAGGAGGCATAACATGGCTGAATTATCACATCTTGACGAGCTTGAAGCCGAAGCTATATACATAATACGCGAGGTTGCCGCAGAGTGCGAAAAACCCGTAATGCTCTATTCGATAGGCAAGGACAGCTCGGTAATGCTCCACCTTGCAATGAAGGCTTTTTATCCCGAGAAACCGCCGTTTCCGTTTCTGCACGTCAATACAACGTGGAAGTTCCGCGAGATGATAAAGTTCCGCGATGAGACCGCGAAGAAACTCGGCATTGAAATGCTCGAATACATAAACGAGGACGGTGTAAAGCGCGGTATCAACCCGTTCGACCACGGCGCAGCTTACACCGATATCATGAAAACTCAGGCGCTCAAACAGGCGCTCAACAAGTATGGTTTTACCGCAGCATTCGGCGGCGGCAGACGTGACGAGGAGAAGTCACGCGCAAAGGAGAGAATTTTCTCATTCCGCAGCGCTTCACACGCATGGGATCCGAAGAATCAGCGTCCCGAGATGTGGAAGCTCTATAATACCAAGATAAACAAGGGCGAGAGTATCCGCGTTTTCCCGATCTCCAACTGGACTGAAAAGGACATCTGGCAGTATATCAAGCGCGAGAATATCGACATTGTACCGCTTTACTTTGCAGCGGAACGTCCTGTTGTTGAACGTGACGGAAACCTTATCATGGTTGATGACGATCGTTTCCCGCTCCGTGAGGGAGAAAAGCCGCAGCTCAAATCCGTAAGATTCAGAACTCTCGGCTGCTATCCTCTTACCGGAGGCATTGAATCAACAGCTACAACACTTGACGAAATAATCGACGAAACACTCAGCAGTGTAGAATCCGAGCGTACCTCGCGAGTTATCGACAACGAAGCCGCAGGCAGCATGGAGCGCAGAAAAAGGGAGGGCTACTTCTGATGAAAGGACTTTTGAAATTCATAACCTGCGGAAGCGTTGATGACGGTAAATCAACACTTATCGGACATATCCTCTATGACGCAAAGCTTATTTACGCAGATCAGGAAAAGGCTCTTGAGCTTGACAGCAAGGTCGGAAGCCGCAGCGGTAAGATCGACTATTCGCTTCTTCTTGACGGACTCATGGCAGAGCGCGAGCAGGGAATTACAATAGATGTTGCATACCGCTATTTTACGACAGATAACCGCAGTTTTATCGTTGCAGATACTCCCGGTCACGAGGAGTACACGAGAAATATGGCAGTCGGAGCTTCCTTTGCCGACCTTGCAGTTATTCTCATTGACGCTTCACAGGGTATTCTCGTTCAGACCCGCCGTCACGCGCGTATCTGCTCGCTTATGGGTATCTGCCACTATGTTTTCGCAGTCAACAAAATGGATCTTGTCGGATACAGTCAGGAACGCTTTGAGGAAATATCGCGTGATATAGATACTCTTGCACAGGAACTTTCACTCGGCGATATCAAGGTCATTCCGCTTTCGGCAACTGAGGGCGACAACGTTACCAAGGTTTCGGAGCACACTCCGTGGTACAGCGGCGGAACACTTCTCGAATACCTTGAAACAGTCGATGTAAGTTCAGACAGCAGCGAGCAATTCTATATGCCCGTTCAGAGAGTATGCCGCCCTGACCGCACATTCCGAGGATTTCAGGGTCAGATCGAGGCAGGTTCGATCTCGGTCGGCGACAATGTAAGGATAATCACAAGCGGCGAAACTGTTGCCGTAAAGAGCATTTTTGTCACCGATAAGGAGGTTAAGACCGCATTTGCAGGTCAGCCTGTTACCATTACTCTTGACCGCGAGGTCGATGTTTCACGCGGCAGTGTTCTCACGACCGACGACAGCCTTGCAGCTTACAAGCACCTTGAAGTTTCACTTCTCTGGATGGACGACAGCGAGCTTACAGTCGGCAAGGACTATCTTGTAAAGCTCGGAACAAAGCTTATTCCCGGAGTGCTCTCATCTATCCGCTATGCTGTTGATATCAATACGGGCGAGCATATTCCTGCTGATAAGCTCACTAAGAACAGCATTGCGCGCTGCGATATAGTTCTCAGCGAGGCGATTGCAGCAGACAGATTCAAGCTCCACAAGACTCTCGGCGAGCTTATACTCATTGACCGTGTAACCAACATGACTTCCGCTTGCGGAGTTGTTGAAGCAGTAAGCGAGAAGGCTGAGGATTCCTCTGTCAGAGCGGCATTCACGGACGGAAAGCTCCGTGCGCGCGGCGATATTTTTGAGGAGTTCTACTATGACGTTAACAGCTATAACGTATTCAAGGCTCAGACCGTAAATACAGTTTACTCAGTCGGCGATGAGATCCCGACAACGGGCAAGAGCTACAGCTATCCTGACAGCTTTGATATTGTGGTTCTTCGCGACGGCGTTGCCGTAACTGTACGCGATAAGAAAATTACCGCGCTTGCTCCTATTGACGAGTATACCTATGACGGAACAGTTCCGCTTCTCAACGGCAGAGGCTTTGCTGTCCTTGCAAAGAATGACGCTGAACTCAAGCAGTTCCTTGCAGAGTATGATAAGTCGAGCGAGAGCACACTGCCTGAACTTTTCAGCAAGTGGCTCAGCTTTGATACCTATCGCAAAATATATATATCAGGCGCATATATCTGATGTACCCAATAATAAAGCTCCCATAACGGGAGCTTTTTTAGGTTATCGAAAGAGATACTTTTAATAAGGGAACGCCCTCACTTGCAGGGCGTTCCCTCTTAAAAAACAGTCCACCGGACTGTTTTTTAATTCACCCTTTGCGGAGCGCTTGAAGGCAGTTTGCGGGGCGTTGCCCCACACCCCACCAAAGGCTCTGCCTTTGGAATCCGCTAAAGGGTTAAAAACCATTTAGAATCCCATTATTAGTTAGCAAGACTTTTTATATTGCCTGATGATATCGCAGGTTCTTTCGATATCCTCGTCTGTGTGAGCCGCTGAGACGAACATTGCCTCAAACTGCGAGGGAGCTGTGTAGATGCCGCGCTCAAGCAGGAAATTGAAGTAATCTGCGTACTTTTTTGTGTCAGAACTTACCGCGCTGTCGTAGTCAGTTACAGGCTTGTCTGTGAAGAACACTGTCATAAGCGAGCCGCAGCGGTTTGCGTTAAGTCCTGCCTCATGTGCCGCAGTTTCGATCTTGGCGGACTTTTTATCAAGTTCGCTGTAGATGTCGGGACGGCGTTCAAGCTCGCTTATTGCCGCGATTCCTGCCGCGACTGCTATCGGATTGCCCGAGAGAGTTCCTGCCTGATAAACCGAACCAAGCGGAGCTACACACTCCATTATCTCGCGTCTGCCGCCGTAAGCTGCAAGCGGCATACCGCCGCCGACAATTTTTCCGAGAGCTGTCATATCGGGCTTTACACCGTAGAACTCCTGCGCTCCGCCGATACTCAGGCGGAAACCCGTGATGACCTCGTCAAAGATCAACAGCGCGCCGTATTTTTCAGTAATGTCGCGAAGTCCTTGTAAAAATCCCTTGTTTGGCGGAACTACACCCATATTGGCCGCGCAAGGCTCTGCAATAACGCAGGCTATCTCGCTGCCAAAGCTTTCAAACAGTTTTTCAACGGAGGAGAGGTCATTGTACCTTGCAAGGAGGGTATTATCGGTGAATCCACGCGGAACTCCTGCGCTGTTCGGGATAGAATTCGTGAGAAGTCCCGAGCCGCCCTTTACGAGAAGTCCGTCCGAGTGTCCGTGGTAGCAACCCTCGAACTTTACTATCTTGTCGCGGTGGGTGAATCCCCGTGCAGCGCGAACTGCGCTCATTACGGCTTCAGTTCCCGAGTTTACAAGGCGGAGCATTTCAATTGACGGAAAGTGCGCGCGGATCTTCTCGGCGAGGGTGATTTCACCCTCGTGACACGCTCCGAATGTAAGACCGCTCTCGCATTGCTTTTGAACCGCTTGGATCACAGACGGAAAGGCGTGACCGAGAATGTCAGGCCCCCACGAGCATACATAGTCGATAAATTCGTTGCCGTCAACGTCTATAATGCGGTCAGCGTAGGCGCGGTCGATAAACAACGGACTTCTGCCCACATTGCGGTAAGCACGGACGGGACTGTTTACTCCGCCCGGCATGAAGTCGAGCGCTCTGCTGTAGAGCTTTTCAGATTTTTCGGTATTCATACTTCCTCCAGCCATTTTGCCGCATCAAGAGCATGGTAGGTGATGATGATATCCGCACCTGCGCGCTTCATTGCGGTGAGATTTTCCATTACTATCCGTTTTTCGTCTATCCAGCCGTTTGCTGCGGCAGCCTTGACCATTGCGTATTCCCCGCTGACGTTGTAGGTAGCTATCGGCAGGTCAAAACGGTCGCGTGCGGCACGGACAATGTCAAGATACGCAAGTGCGGGCTTTACCATAACTATGTCCGCACCCTCATCAATATCGTCTTGTATCTCGCGCAGAGCCTCACGAGCGTTTGCAGGACTCATCTGATACGAGCGCCTGTCGCCGAAACACGGTGCAGACTGAGCTGCATCGCGGAACGGTGAATAGTATCCGGACGCAAATTTTGCGCTGTAGGACATTATGGGGGTGTTGGAGAATCCGTTTTCGTCAAGGGCGGTGCGCAAAGCCGCAACTCTGCCGTCCATCATGTCGGAGGGAGCAATAAAGTCCGCGCCTGCTTTCGCGAGGCTGACAGCCATTTTTGCCAGCAGGGGCAGCGTTTCGTCATTGCATATCTCGTGACCGTGAACAACCCCGCAATGACCGTGAGAGGTGTATTCGCAGAGGCAAACGTCCGCTATCACGATGAGTTTGGGGTACTTTTCCTTGATAAGACGTACTGCGCGCTGAGTGATCCCGTTGTCATTATAAGCCTCGGTCGCGAGTTCGTCCTTATGTGCGGGAATGCCGAAAATAAGCAGTCCTGAAATGCCGCTTGCTGAGATCTCGGCAAGAATTTCGTCCACTCTGTCGAGCGAGTACTGATAAACGTTCGGCATTGAGTCAACAGGTGACTTGATATTCTCACCCTCCGCCACAAAAATAGGGTAGATAAGTTCCTTTTTGCTTAAACGTGTTTCGCAAACAAGTCCGCGCAGTTCATCGGTTGCGCGAAGCCTTCTGAATCTTCTCATTTTTTGTTATCCTCCATTATCGCCTTGACTGCGCCCTCGGAAGTGTGGGGAGCGGCGGTCAGAATTTTATTGACAGTGTATTTCTCGGCGGTCTCTGCGGCTTTTGTGCCTATGCAGACGATTTTCGCAGATTCGCCGACACTGCTGTTTTCAAAAAAGGTCTTTACTCCGAAAGAACTGCCGAAAACTATATAGTCGCAGTCTATCGCACGGGGCAGTTCCTTAGTGCAGGGTACGGTGTCATAAAGCTTTATATCGTCGAGAACCACGCCGTTTTCACTGAGAATTTCGTTAAGTTCCCGTGAACCGTTTTCCGCACGCAGGATAAGCAGACGCTCGCCTTTTCCGATATTAGCGGCAATAGCCTTTGCGAGCTCTGCGACTGTGAAAACTTCGGGGATTATATCCGCGTATATTCCCACTTCTGCAAGCGCAGAAGCCGTACCTGAGCCTACAGCCGCAAATTTCAGCCCGGCAAGCGAGCGCATATCGATTCTTTCGCGGCGGATATGCTCAATAAATCGGTTTGCTCCGTTCACACTTGTGAATGCAATACAGCCGTAGCCGTCAAGCGGCGGAATTTCACCCTTTTGCACTATCCTGATATGACTGTGCAGATAAACCTGAGCGCCGAGCGGTCCGAGCTGAGCCGCCAGCTTATGAGTAAAGTTTTTCGTGCCCGTGACTGCGATTTTCGTGCTCGTAAGAGGAAGCTTTATCGTAGACGAAAAGTCAAACGCGGCAGTTTCACCCACTATTATGACCGCAGGAGCTTCACAGTCTGCCGAGTCGGAAACAATATTTGCGAGAGTACTGCGAACAGCTTTTTGCTCCGAGGTTGCGCCGTTTGAGACGACTGCGGCAGGAGTTTCGGGGGACAAGCCACCGGCGATAAGACTCTCCGCAATCCTGCCAATGTGCGACAGCCCCATGAGGAAAACGAGCGTACCGCCAAGCTGTGCGTATTTTGCAAAATTCTCACCGCCGTCTGCACTGTGTCCGGTAATGACGTGAAAACTGCGGCTGAGTCTGCGGTGAGTTACCGGTATTCCTGCAAGTTCGCCGACTGCAACAGATGATGAAATGCCCGGAACTACCGCATAAGGTATCCCGTGCTCCTTTAGTGCGAGAATTTCCTCTCCGCCGCGTCCGAACACAAACGGATCGCCGCCCTTGAGACGGGCAACGGTTTTGCTGCCAAGAGCCTTCTCCACTATCAGCGCGTTGATGTCCTCCTGCTTGGCGCTGTGGTGACCGCTGCGCTTGCCGACACAGATAAGCTCCGCGCTTTCGGGAGCAAAACCAAGCAGCCGCTCGTCAATAAGAGCGTCATATATGATACAACTGCATTTTTCAAGCAGGCGAAGTCCGCGGAGTGTGATAAGGTCGTGATCTCCGCAGCCTGCGCCTATAAGATAAACTTTTCCCGTCATAGACTTCCGACCGCCTCGCGTACAAGTTTTTCATAATTATCGTCCGTGCATTCGCAGGTGACGAGGGACATTGAATCAAGAGTTATCGTGAGCGTGAGACGCTCACCCGATCTACGCGCGTAAGCTCCTACAGGAGTGGTACAGCCTGCGTCAAGCAGCCGTAAAACCTCCCGCTCAGTCTGAAAGCACAGAAATGTCTCGGGGTGATTTATCGCGGCAAGGAGTTCATCCGTTTCGCCGATCCGTGACTGAACAGCAATTATTCCCTGACATGGCGCAGGTACGAAAAATTCGGGCTCAAACTCCATGTAGCTGAACCTCTTGCTGCTGCGAAGCCCGAGCCGTTCAAGACCTGCTGCCGCAAGGATAATTCCGTCATATTCGCCGTTTTCAAGCTTTTTCAGCCGTGTATCAACATTTCCACGGATATCGTTGAAAACTCTGCCTGCAAATATACTGTTGAAAGCGTTGCGGCGGCGGAGACTTCCCGTTCCGACGGTCATTACGTCCGCAATGGAATCACCTCTGCGCATGACGAGAACGTCAGCAGGGTCAGCACGTTCCGGAACTGCTCCGATGTGCGTACCTTCTGCAAGTTCAAGCGGAAGATCCTTTGCGCTGTGTACGGCGATATCGATTTCATTTTCCGTGAGAGCGCGTTCTATCTCGGCGATGAAAACTCCCTTTTCACCGATAGCGTCAAGAGGCTTGTCGAGGATCTTGTCTCCCTTTGTCGTGATGTGAACGATCTCAGTCTCGATCTCGGGGAAAGCCGCTTTCAGGGCGTTTTCAACAAGCTTGGTCTGCGCGAGGGCGAGTGCGCTTTTTCGTGTTCCTATCCTTATTTTCATTTGGGTGTTTCCTCCAGAAATTTTGCGATATCCTTTTCTTCGGGGAGTGAACCTCCGCTGAGACAGCGTTCGAGCAAAGTCTCCATTACCGTGCGCCGTTCATTTTCTGTTGAAAACTTTTCCATGACGAGCGGACGGCAGTTTTTCAGCAGCCTTGCGGCTTCGATAGTACGGTCGTCGAGCTGTTTCTCAATACTCATGCGCAGAAATTTCGCAAAAACGGGACTTGTTCCGCCTGTTGATATTCCGACCGTAATGTCGTCTTTATGTACGAGCGCAGGGAAAATAAAGGAGCAGTTTTCGATATCGTCCACAGAGTTTATGTGGATATTCCTTTCGCGGCAAAGCTTGGAAATGCGCGTATTCAGCGCGTTATCCTCGGTCGCTGCGATCGCCATGAATGCGCCGCTGAGGTCGGCGTCACGAAATTCGCGGCGGATAAAAGTGAGCGGAAGTTTTTCGAGTTCCGCGCATATTTTCGGAGCTACGACCGTGATATCTGGCGAAAATGAAAGCAGTTTCTCAGTCTTACGCAGGGCAACCTTTCCGCCGCCGACAATTACGCATTTTTTGCCGCTTATGTCCATGTAAAACGGGAAATATCCCATGTTGTTTTCCTCCTGTTTCTGGCATTGCCGCCATTTTCACAGCAATGCAGCAAAATCTACGGATCACTTTATTGCATTGATACAAGTGCTTCGAGTACGGCTGAAAACTGCGCACTTGTGAGATTATCGCGCAGTCTGTAAAGGAGACCTTCCGCTCCCATACTGTCAAGCTGCTGAGAAAAATCCGCCATATACGGCATGAATCTGCGGAAAGACAGCCGTTTTTGCAGCTCGTCAATATCCCCGGCGATGATAGTTTCAGCTTCCTCAGCCGAACTTAAACGTATCGAGTTGTTGTGCTCGGCAAGTTTCGCGAAATCATCTATGTCCATGAGCCGTATGCCCTCGATTTCTTTCACGTTTTTTTCGATATCGTGCGGAACAGCAAGGTCGATAAGCAGGCGCGGCTTAGCGGTTTTCAGCGCCTCGCCGAGCGCTCTTGCCGTGAGAGTGTAATGCGGACTTGCTGTTGCGCTTATAATGCAGTCAGCCTCGTCCGCGAACCTGTATCGCTCCGGATAGGGGACTGTTCTTATGTCGTGAAAGTCTGCTCCAAGTCCCTTGCTCCTCATAGTCGCAGTAACGCTTACGTTTTTGTGTGAGAGGAGATTTTTCAGCGCGGAAGTGCCGATTTTTCCACTTGCACCGATAACAAGGACATTCACGCTGCCGCCGAGAGAAGCAGCTTTATTAGCTGCGAGAGTAGCGGCGGAAACCGGCGTTTTTGAGAGAGCCGTGTCGGTCTTGATACGCTTTGCACAGGTAATTGCTGACTGAAAAATTGTATTCAGCTCAAAATCAGTAAAGCCGTTTTCGTGAGACTCCGCGTATGCATCTTTGACCTGACGGAGAATTTCGTCCTCGCCGATGATCATTGAGTCGATACCGCAGGCTACCCTGAAAAGGTGCGCGAGAGCCTTTTCGTCGTAGTACGAGCGTAGACACAGCGAAACCGAGGTCGGTTCTTCACCCGAGTATTTTGTGAGGATCTCCGCGGCTGTGTCCGTGCAGCCGATATCCGAGCCTATAAAGTACAGCTCGGTTCGGTTGCAGGTACAGACGATAACTGACTGCTTTATTCCGTGCTCTGAAAGAGCCGCCGATATCTCCTGACGTTTGCCGCGGCTGAAAGCAAAACGGCTGCGGATTTCCGCCGACGCGTTTTTATGATTGATACTTATACAATACATTTTATCACCGCCTATAAGTATATCACACAATCGCGATTTTTACAAGCGGCAAACTCAGTGCGCATATAAAAATCGGCGGTTCATCGAACCGCCTCAGTCTGCCCAAAACGCTTTATTGACTAGGGAGTGTTGACTCAGATCACTACATACTCCTCGCGAAGTGCGTTGTTGGTGAGCATGGTAACGCTGTCGCCGTGGGTCACAAAAATCCTGTAGATGAACACGTCAACGGTTTCGCCGACTTCTACGGGAGACTCGTCGAGTCCGCGCGTTGCAATGAGAGTACTGCCGTTGCATGAAACAGTGAATTCAATGAAATTACCGCGGAATGCCGTACTTTGAACTACTCCGTCAGCCGCAGAGCTTCTGTACTTCTGGTGCTCGTTCTTCTTGGTTATCTTAACAAATTCGGGACGGACAAGAGCCTTGTCATATTCCGCAATGTCGTCAAATGTGCTGAATTTACGGTAATCCTCAAGTTCCGAGGCAGTACCGAAAAATGATGATGTGAAAGCAGTTGTCGGGTGCTGGTATATTTCAATAGGAGTACCTGTCTGTTCGATCCTGCCCTTGTTGGTCACGATGATCTCGTCCGAAACCTCGATTGCCTCACTCTGGTCGTGAGTTACAAAAATACTGGTTATACCGAGTTTTGCGATCATGTTTTTGAGCCAGCTTCTCAGATCCTGCCTTACCTTGGCATCAAGAGCGGCGAAGGGTTCGTCAAGGAGAAGAACCTGCGGATTCGGAGCAAGCGCTCTTGCAAACGCCACTCTTTGTCTTTGACCGCCCGAAAGCTGACTCGGATAGCGGCGCTCAAAGCCTTCAAGTCCGATAAGCTTGATAAGTTCCCTTACGCGCGTGTCAATGTCCTTTTTCTTGGCTTTCTGTATCTTCAAGCCGAAGGCGATGTTCTCGTACACCGTCATGTATCTGAAAAGAGCATAGCTCTGAAAAACGAAACCTATTCCGCGTTTGCTTGCAGGAATGTCGTTCACACGTTTGCCGTCAATGAGGATATCGCCGCTGTCAGGCTTTTCAAGACCTGCTATCATACGGAGAATGGTGGTCTTGCCGCTGCCGCTCGGACCGAGCAGAGCAACGAGTTTACCCTTTTCAACGCTGAAACTTACGTTGTCCGAAGCCTTGAAATCGCCGTAAGTCTTGTTGATGTTTTTAAGCTCGATGTACATTATATGCGCCCCTTTCTTCTGCCGATGTATTCAATGACGCTTCTTAAAATGAGAAGTAAAACTGCGAGGACTACGAGTATTGAGGATACTGCAAATGCCGGAACGTACTTATTGTCGCCGAAAAGTATCTCTACCTGAAGCGGGAGTGTTACCGTTTCACCGCGTAGATGTCCCGAAAGAACCGAAACCGCGCCGAATTCTCCCATTGCACGTGCCGCGCAGAGGACGATACCATACACGAGCGCCCAGCGGATATGCGGAAGTGTTATCTTTCTGAAAATAGTGAATCCCTTAGCACCCATCATAGCCGCGGCTTCTTCTTCGTCAGTGCCCTGAGCCTCAAGAACGGGGAGGATCTCACGCGAGATGAACGGAAATGTTACAAAAACCGTTGCAAGGATAATTCCGGGAACAGCGTAGACGATACGGAAGTTGTGCTCCTGCAAAAACGGATATATCGGACTCTGCGAGCCGAATGTGAGCACGAATATGAGACCTGCGATAATAGGTGAGACTGTTACGGGCAGGTCAATGAGAGTTACGAGGAGTTTTTTGCCCTTGAAGTGGAATTTCGTTACCGCCCACGCAGCAAAAAGTCCGAAAACAGTATTTATCACGACTGCAATGACGGTAGCTTCAAGCGTGAGCAGAACTGCGCTTATCGTGTCATCGTCCGCAATAGTTTCCGCGTAAGCCGCAAAGCCCTTTCTGAAAGCCTCAGAAATTACCGTGAACAGCGGCAGGACGAGCATTATAAAAAGAAAGAGGACACTTATGCCGATGAGTAGCCATTTAACGGCGCTTGAACCTTTCGTTCTGCCGTGGATATCGGTGTCCGCAGTTTTGGTATCTGCTGCCATATCAGTGTCCTCCTTTCAGTATTTTTGAGTTGCGTATCTGTATAAGGTTTACGAGGAAGAGTATCAGGAATGCTGCTGCGAGCATTACGAGAGCGATCGCTGTCGCGCTTGAATAGTCGAATTCCTGAAGCTCCGACATGATGATGAGGGGAGTGATCTCCGTCTCGAAAGGCTTGTTTCCTGCGATGAAAACAACGCTGCCGTATTCACCGAGGCAGCGTCCGAATGCAAGACCGAAGCCTGTGAAGATTGCGGGGCGGAGTTCTGGGAAAATGACCTTGCGGAATATCTGTGCACGGCTTGCTCCGAGAATACCGGCAGCCTCCTCATAGAGCGGGTCAAGCTTTTCAAGAACAGGCTGAACTGCTCTGACTACGAACGGAATGCCGACGAAGATAAGCGCAACAATAATTCCAAGGCGCGTATATGCTACCTTTATGCCGAATTTCGCGAAAAATTTACCCATGAGACCCGTATCGGCGTAGAGGGAAGTGAGCGATATGCCCGCGACTGCCGTAGGAAGTGCGAACGGAAGCTCGATCATTCCGTCAAGCAGTCTTTTCAGCGGGAAATCATATCTTACAAGAACCCAAGCAAGCACAACTCCCATGACCGCATTTACGAGCGAAGCTATAAGTGCGGTCAACAGACTTACCTTGAAGCTTGCTACGACACGAGGTTTTGTGATGACCTCGATAATACTGCTGAGATCCATTTTTGCAGTGAAAACCACCAGCGAAGCCAGCGGTATAAGTACCACAAGGCTCAAAAGACTCAGCGTTACGCCCATTGATAAGCCGAATCCGGGAATTATCCTTACTTTCTTTTTCATAACAAATCGATCCTTACTGCTCATAGATACGGTCGAAAACGCCGCCGTCAGCGAAGTGCTTTTCGTAAGCTGCGTCCCAGCCTCCGAAGTCGTTAATGGTTACGAGGTCAAGGCTGAGGTCGAAAACATCGCTGAATTCTGCGAGTATCTTTTCGTTCGAGGGACGGTAGAAATTCTCTCCTGCGATACGCTGAGCTTCTTCTGAATAGAGATAATTGAGGTATTCTGTTGCGACCTCACGAGTGCCCTTTTTATCTACGACCGAGTCAACGATCGCCACTGAGGTCTGTGCAAGAATGCTTATGCTCGGAGTAACGATCTCGTACTCATCGGGGTATTCTTTTAATGAGAGGAACGCTTCATTTTCCCATGCAAGGAGCACATCGCCCTGCTTGTTTTCCACGAAAGAGTTTGTTGCTCCTCTTGCGCCTGAGTCGAGAACGAGAACATTTGCATAGAGTTTTTTGATGTAATCGGTTATCTTTTCTTCATCACCGCCGTATTCCTTATCTGCCCACGCCCATGCGGCAAGGTAGTTCCAGCGCGCACCGCCGGAAGTTTTGGGATTGGGAGTGATTATTCCGACATCACCGTTTACGAGGTCGCCCCAGTCCTTGATATTCTTTGGATTGCCTTTTCTTACAAGGAAAACTATTGTCGATGTGTAGGGCGAGCTGTCAAGCGGAAATTCGTTTATCCAGCCGTCCTCGATAAGACCTGCGTCCTGAATTGCCTTAACGTCGTATTCAAGCGCGAGCGTTACAACGTCTGCGGGGTTGCCGTTTGCGACTTCAAGAGCCTGTTTGCCCGAACCGCCGTGCGACTGGGTTATCTCAACCTTTGTGTCGTGCTCGGATTCCCAGTGAGCCTTGAAAGCCTCATTGTAAGCCTCGTACAGTTCACGGGTCGGGTCGTAGGACACATTTACTATAGAAAGAGTACCGTCGTCAGCCTTGCCTTTTCCGCAAGCTGTAAATCCGAGAACGGCTGTGGCTGCGGCGAGGGTGAATGCGGTAAGTTTAAGAAAATTGTTTTTCATAATAATAAACCTCTTTTCAAAAATTCGATATATTGTGGATAAGCGACGTTTCATACGCAGGAGGTTCAACAGCGTATGAGACCTCCGGCGGCAAAATAACGTATTATCATAATAATGCCTCCTTTCATTTGCTCTATAAGCATACTATTCATACCGAAATACTATGCTTGAAGCATGAGTATATAATACACTCTAATTCTCGAAATGTCAATAGTTTTTTCATGTTTTTGGCTACTTGTATGAAATGGGGCGTGCAACTGTGACAAAATTATACATATATGTCATATAAGAATACTATGTTTTGAGTAACGGCTGCGGATCTTATCGGAAAACCTCTGTCTTTTGCGTAGTCTCGCATGGAGCAGACTTCTCCGCGCTTGACACGGGGGAGAAGAAAATGGTATAATGTATGGGAAATAACAGGCTGTATCACGATATGAGGTACAGGAAGATTTTTTCGGGAGTGATAAAATGAAAAAGAACAGTATAGCGGCGGCTGTCGCTGCTGCGGTGATCACTGTGAGCGGAGCCGGAAGTTTCTTTGCAGGCAGCGTGAAAACTGCTTCACAGAGCAGCGTTATAACGGCATCGGCTGCGACATATACGACCGATCTCAGAGGATTCATCACAAGAGTATTTAATGTCTGCCTGAACAGAGAGCCAAGTGAAAGAGCGGTGAGCAACTGGACGGAAAAGCTCCTGAAGCGCATAGCTACGGGTTCGGACGTGGCTTATACTTTTTTCAATTCCGATGAATACAAACGCCGCAAGAGGACGAACGCACAGATCGTTGACGACTGCTATCAGGCTATGCTCGGACGCACGGCAGACGCTTCAAGCAAAGCGGTATACGTCGATCACCTTAATGTGGGAATGTCGGTGAACTCAATATGCCGCGACCTTGCGTCAAGTCAGGAATTCAAGCAGCGCTGCATGGATCATGCCATACAGCCGGGCAGCTATTCGGTTACAAGCGCAGTTGACGAGAACTATGAGCGTACATATTTTGTGTACAGGCTCTATGTAAACTGCCTCGGCAGAACTCCCGACCCGACAGGTCTTGAGTCGTGGTGTCAGGCGATAAGATCCGGCTATACCGGCTCGAAAATGGTTTTCGGATTTATTTACAGCGATGAGTACACAAAAAAGAATGCTTCAAACAGCAATTTTGTGACCATGCTTTACAAAACTCTGCTCGGACGTTCACCCGATCCCGCCGGACTTGCTGCATGGACTAACCAGCTCAACAGCGGAGTTTCGCGAAATTCCGTCATCAACGGTTTCCTTTTCAGCGATGAGTTCAAGAAACAGTGCGCCGTTGTCGGAATGTCCGTGGGAGACAAGCTCCCCGAATAATTATTGTTGCATTTTCTGAGGGAATGTGCTATAATAAAACGTGAAAATTAATCTTATGGAGGTTATCTATATGGCAATGTTTGACAAGCTGCTTGCCAATTTAAAGGCAGACAGAAAGACTATCGTATTTACTGAGGGCACAGATGAGAGAATACTCTCCGCAACAGCAAAGCTTCTCAGCGAGGATATCATGGACGTTATTCTCTGCGGAAATCCTGGCGAGGTAAAGGCTGCTGCTGATAAGAGCGGTTTTGATGTTTCAAAGGCAACTGTTATCGACCCTGCTTCATACGGCGAAATGGACGAGATGGTCGCTAAGATGGCAGAACTCCGCCGCGGCAAGATGACAGAGGACGAGTGCCGTGCAGCTCTTCAGAAATCCAACTATTTCGGCACAATGCTCGTAAAGATGGGCAAGGCTGATGCACTTCTCGGCGGCGCTACATATTCAACTGCTGACACAGTAAGACCTGCGCTCCAGATCATCAAGACCAAGAAGGGCTCGAACCTCGTAAGCTCAAGCTTCATTCTTTTCCGTGAAAAGGACGGCGTTGAGGAGAAAATCTCAATGGGCGACTGCGCTATCAATATCGGCTATAACGACAGACTCGACAAGGAGGGCAACGTTGTCCTCACTGCTGCTCAGCAGCTTGCAGAGGTCGCTGTTGAAACTGCAAGGACCGCTGCTTTCTTTGGTATCGACCCCAAGGTCGCAGTTCTCAGCTTCTCAACATACGGCTCAGGCAAGGGCGCAACAGTTCAGCTCAGCCACGATGCAGTTATCGAGGCTCGCAAGATAGATCCCGAGCTTGTTATCGACGGCGAGTTCCAGTTTGACGCAGCCGTTTCACCCGAGGTCGCTAAGACAAAGTGTCCCGATTCAAAGGTTGCCGGACAGGCTAACACATTTATCTTCCCTCTTATTGAAGCAGGAAACATCGGCTACAAGATCGCACAGCGTCTTGGCGGATACGAAGCATACGGCCCGATCCTTCAGGGACTTAACGCTCCTATCAATGACCTTTCAAGAGGCTGCAACGCTGATGAAGTTTACAAAATGGCTATCATCACCGCAGGTATGGCTTAATTATAAGTTAAAAGTAAAAGGGACGCTTTATGCGTCCCTTTTGTTTTGTTTAACTAATAATGGGATTCTAAAGGGTTGTTAACCCTTTAGCGGATTCCAAA
>ENA-OUOY01000656-OUOY01000656.1-human-gut-metagenome-genome-assembly--contig:-NODE-656-length-22683-cov-11.814212_pt1 | contig 22683 bp, 21 predicted proteins | sample MGYA00237937_ERZ548767 | MGnify/ENA primary metagenome ERZ548767 (study PRJEB26490, sample SAMN05356887) | human gut metagenome | biome: terrestrial biome; feature: human-associated habitat; material... | reverse complement strand
AATGTGAATTTATGGACATTTGTCAATACTTATTTTGTTGATTATTTAATAGATACATGGTGGAATGTGAATATTTCTGCCCAATTTTTTTCGTGTTATTTTTCTTCGTTTTAATAGATACATGGTGGAATGTGAATATGTATGCTAGATGCAATAATGTCGCTGGCTGTTTCGTTTTAATAGATACATGGTGGAATGTGAATTTATTGGCTGTTCTTGTGGTTGTTCCGGTTGTTGGTGTTTTAATAGATACATGGTGGAATGTGAATAAATAAGGACACCTGTTATATTCCTTATGCTTGAAGGTTTTAATAGATACATGGTGGAATGTGAATCCGTAATGTACTATATTGGCGGTTACAGGCGGTTGCTCGTTTTAATAGATACATGGTGGAATGTGAATTTGACACTTGATGATATTTCATTTCATAGACTTGCAAGTTTTAATAGATACATGGTGGAATGTGAATTGAGAGAGGACTGGAAACCAGAGAAAGAGCCGAATAGTTTTAATAGATACATGGTGGAATGTGAATCATGGAGTAAATATTCTATGTTTCCGATCAACCTCGTTTTAATAGATACATGGTGGAATGTGAATTTCTGAATCATTGATAAGCTGATCCAAACCATACCCCGTTTTAATAGATACATGGTGGAATGTGAATTAATTCATAAACCACATGAAAGTGACGTGGCATAAAAGTTTTAATAGATACATGGTGGAATGTGAATTCTTTATGATCCGCTTACTGCTGCGCTTGCCGCATCGTTTTAATAGATACATGGTGGAATGTGAATACTTCGGCTAGATCGAATGCTCCGGCATCCAATCAGGTTTTAATAGATACATGGTGGAATGTGAATATGTATGATCTGTCAAATGCTTATTTCACAGATCCGGTTTTAATAGATACATGGTGGAATGTGAATGTATTTAATACTATCGAGGACACTGGTTTATATGTGTTTTAATAGATACATGGTGGAATGTGAATACCAGAAGAACGCCAGCATATATACCATGACTTTGGTTTTAATAGATACATGGTGGAATGTGAATTTCATCATTTTTTTGGTCACAAGAACAGCCAATAAGTTTTAATAGATACATGGTGGAATGTGAATACAACAGAAGTGCTAACGACCGAAGCCCGGAAAGCGTTTTAATAGATACATGGTGGAATGTGAATACACAATTACAAGCATAAAAGATATTATTTTTTTTAGTTTTAATAGATACATGGTGGAATGTGAATGCATATCAACAATTATAAGCTGTATAATTTGCATAATGTTTTAATAGATACATGGTGGAATGTGAATATGCTTTATGTGATGTATCTTCTGATGTTCGTACATGTTTTAATAGATACATGGTGGAATGTGAATGAAGCTTAAAGAATTTAACGCAAAAGAGTATAATGTTTTAATAGATACATGGTGGAATGTGAATGTTCAAGGAGCAACAGCCCTTGCAACAGCAACAGGTTTTAATAGATACATGGTGGAATGTGAATGAGAGACTGAGTGTGCTGATTATGAAGAGTAGTCAGTTTTAATAGATACATGGTGGAATGTGAATATATATTGATGATAGGATTAATTCAAAGAAAAGCAAGTTTTAATAGATACATGGTGGAATGTGAATGTCGATAGTTCGATTCAAGCTGTACTCAATCAGCCGTTTTAATAGATACATGGTGGAATGTGAATTGTCAAAAGCAATCTGATGAATCTGGTGGATTTTGGTTTTAATAGATACATGGTGGAATGTGAATCCTAAAACCTTTGTATAATAGTCAAAGACCTCCTGCGTTTTAATAGATACATGGTGGAATGTGAATGTGTAATAACGCCAATTTTTATAAATGCTTTTATTGTTTTAATAGATACATGGTGGAATGTGAATCATATTCAACAGGGACATGGTTAAAAGATATACAAAGTTTTAATAGATACATGGTGGAATGTGAATCAAGGAGTATGTGGAGAAAACCGCTTGGGTTAAACGTTTTAATAGATACATGGTGGAATGTGAATACTTGCCCTAGAAGCACATATAATATGCAAATTAGTTTTAATAGATACATGGTGGAATGTGAATCAACCTGCAAAAGGAAAAGATGATGATGAAAAAAGCGTTTTAATAGATACATGGTGGAATGTGAATATCTCATCCATGACAAAGATAGTAATATCTTCGCGGTTTTAATAGATACATGGTGGAATGTGAATAGGATCACCGCTAAAAAGAAAAGAGCAAGGACATATGTTTTAATAGATACATGGTGGAATGTGAATAAGATAAGAACGATCTGTTGTATCATCATCTCCGTGTTTTAATAGATACATGGTGGAATGTGAATTCTGCTTCACAGATTCGCCCTCTGACCCAAGAAGCTTTTAATAGATACATGGTGGAATGTGAATCCTACGGCGTGTTCAATGCCTTGATTTTCTTAACCGTTTTAATAGATACATGGTGGAATGTGAATGAAGAACTTGAATGGTTTGTTGATACTGTAATTAGTTTTAATAGATACATGGTGGAATGTGAATGTGTGTCATTGATCTCAGCAGGGAACAGCTCCTGCGTTTTAATAGATACATGGTGGAATGTGAATTTTTTCTGCAACTTTAGTCGCAAAACTTTCATTTTGTTTTAATAGATACATGGTGGAATGTGAATTTGTAAATGACGCCGATTGTTTTTTCTGCATTCACAGTTTTAATAGATACATGGTGGAATGTGAATACAACAACAAGAATAATCACAGCTATGACCACAAGTGTTTTAATAGATACATGGTGGAATGTGAATCAGTGGCACAGGGATAGCTTTCAACACAGCAATTAGTTTTAATAGATACATGGTGGAATGTGAATACCGGAATCTGTGATAGACATATTATAGGAATCATACGTTTTAATAGATACATGGTGGAATGTGAATGACAATAGCTGCCTTTTAAGATACAAGGCACTTTGTGGTTTTAATAGATACATGGTGGAATGTGAATCTGGTTGAAAAAATAGGTAAAGTAGTTACAGATATTGTTTTAATAGATACATGGTGGAATGTGAATTCGTATATTTTGCAATCGTCATCTGCTCATTGTCCTGTTTTAATAGATACATGGTGGAATGTGAATAACAACGCTTATTTTATAATGACGGTGGAAAATAGTTTTAATAGATACATGGTGGAATGTGAATTCGTTTATAAGGATTCAGTGTCAGATGTGGTTAATGGTTTTAATAGATACATGGTGGAATGTGAATTATTTTGCGTGGGAACTGAAAGACAAGGGAGAACAGTTTTAATAGATACATGGTGAAATGTGAATAATATAATGGACACTCAGTATGGGTATGTTTTCTACGTTTTAATAGATACATGGTGGAATGTGAATCTAATAGTGTTATAATGCTATCTGCTGTAGGAAGTAGTTTTAATAGATACATGGTGGAATGTGAATGTTGTTTCCCGAAGAATAAAATCTATTAAAGATAAGTTTTAATAGATACATGGTGGAATGTGAATTGAATTATCCTGTGTTAGAACACTGCCTTCTGTATAGTTTTAATAGATACATGGTGGAATGTGAATTTTTTATACCTCCATAATTGTTATTTTTATGTCGTGTTTTAATAGATACATGGTGGAATGTGAATACTCATTTGATTAAACTTCCATTCAAGTGTGATGTGTTTTAATAGATACATGGTGGAATGTGAATAAAACTGCTGAATCTATAAAAGTGCCTTTTGGATATAGTTTTAATAGATACATGGTGGAATGTGAATTGCCGCAGACAGCCACAACAAGAAACAATTCCAAGTTTTAATAGATACATGGTGGAATGTGAATTACAAAAGGAGAAACAACATTATTTTGCTGTCTTGAGTTTTAATAGATACATGGTGGAATGTGAATACGCTTTTACAATCGCTTCAGCTGCAAGCGGAACAAGTTTTAATAGATACATGGTGGAATGTGAATGATCAGTGTAATCTGCCCAAATCCGTTCTGGCGGGCTTTTAATAGATACATGGTGGAATGTGAATTCTGGATGATGCATCTCTGTTCAAGAGATAGTTGCGTTTTAATAGATACATGGTGGAATGTGAATAACGCCGTTCTTTTTTCATTTTCGTACAGGTCGCCTGTTTTAATAGATACATGGTGGAATGTGAATTTTCAAGTGACGGCACAGCTACCGTATAGGTGAGTGAGTTTTAATAGATACATGGTGGAATGTGAATTTTTTCTAACCAATTTTGTTTATATGCCGTTTCAAGTTTTAATAGATACATGGTGGAATGTGAATAAGAGTTATACAGCTTGCAATGCGAGGTGATACGGGTTTTAATAGATACATGGTGGAATGTGAATAGGCAGACAGAGCAACACTTAACAAGCTGAAAAAGGTTTTAATAGATACATGGTGGAATGTGAATGTAGGTTCTGCTGCAAGGTGACAAAATTCTATTTCGTTTTAATAGATACATGGTGGAATGTGAATGTAGAATGCATCCGCTCCAACCTTTTCCTCTTCCGGTTTTAATAGATACATGGTGGAATGTGAATTTTTGATTTTTCCAAGTGTCCTTACTGTCAGGATCAGTTTTAATAGATACATGGTGGAATGTGAATAAAAAAACAAGCAGATTCATTACAAACGACGCCAGCGTTTTAATAGATACATGGTGGAATGTGAATTTATCTACAGTAATTGATCTAAAAACATCCTTAAAAGTTTTAATAGATACATGGTGGAATGTGAATAAAACATTAGATGATATTTACAAGGTGCTTTTTTGGGTTTTAATAGATACATGGTGGAATGTGAATGCTGGATTCCGGAAGCAGGCGAGCGCGTGATTGCAAGTTTTAATAGATACATGGTGGAATGTGAATAGTTAAGAGAAAGGGGGCTTTACTATGTGTGAATCGTTTTAATAGATACATGGTGGAATGTGAATATCGTATGATATTGATAAAGGACGAAGCATCTCCAAGTTTTAATAGATACATGGTGGAATGTGAATTACATTCTGATCGCATGTAAAACGGTCTCCCATGCCGTTTTAATAGATACATGGTGGAATGTGAATTTCTCCGACATAAAGAGCAACAATGAATCTGTAGGTTTTAATAGATACATGGTGGAATGTGAATGAGTTAAAGAGATTAGACGTTACGCATCAAACGAGTTTTAATAGATACATGGTGGAATGTGAATGAGGTATTTAGACAGCGCGCGGAGCTTGAAAGAAAAGTTTTAATAGATACATGGTGGAATGTGAATGTAAGAATTTCACATGGAACGGCAATTAGCACAAACTGTTTTAATAGATACATGGTGGAATGTGAATAACAAACGGTTTAATGCTAATTTTGCACGGATCGTGTTTTAATAGATACATGGTGGAATGTGAATTTATTTGTTCTTCGACTACCGGCATTCGCCTTGCAAAGTTTTAATAGATACATGGTGGAATGTGAATGTAAAAGAAAAAGGTGTACCCGGGAATTTGAAATAAGTTTTAATAGATACATGGTGGAATGTGAATTACTACGGAAAAATCAGTATAACAAGCGCGTATAAGGTTTTAATAGATACATGGTGGAATGTGAATTTGGATGAAACATATCACTATTCAGACAGATTTAGTTTTAATAGATACATGGTGGAATGTGAATTGCACAAAAGCTATATGAAGATATATACGGCAGTAAGGTTTTAATAGATACATGGTGGAATGTGAATAGGATATGCAGGAATGTAAAGAATGATATGTTTGAAGTTTTAATAGATACATGGTGGAATGTGAATAAGCTCCATTGCCGGTCTGTTCGGCAGTAGATTTTCGTTTTAATAGATACATGGTGGAATGTGAATTTCGCTTACTTTCTCTTATCTTATCCATGCCCTCAGTGTTTTAATAGATACATGGTGGAATGTGAATTTGGTAAGGCAGCAGAGTTTACGGAAAAGTATCTAGTTTTAATAGATACATGGTGGAATGTGAATTCAGATCTATTTTTGTCATTTCTTCAAGTATTCTTGTTTTAATAGATACATGGTGGAATGTGAATCATTGTCAGTATTGAAGAGTGCACAGACCGTCACTGCTGTTTTAATAGATACATGGTGGAATGTGAATTTATAACGTAGCTGTAAATACAATAACAAATATCAGTTTTAATAGATACATAGTGTGGAATGATAACAAAGAAAATATAATTAACATAAAAGGGGAAAAAATAAAATGAAACAAGGAGAACAGGAAGCGAAGGAGATTTTACAATTAAAAGGCTATATATTTGACAATCAATATTATGATGATAATTCAAGTAAGAGTATGCCTGATCTAAAATTTCAAGGAGGAAATTATTTAGAAGTAACACATACGCAACATAATAATAAAATAGCAAAATCTCCAACACAATTTGATAGATTATCTATTAGAGAGAAAACGGAGAAATTACAGGAAATAGGTGAAGCGCAAATGCGTTTTATTGCATTGGATTATGAAAGAAATATCGATGGTTCATTTACAGAAGAAGGAAAATGTCAATTCGATAAAGATAAACGACTTCTTGCGAAAAGTTTTAATTACAAAGATGGGCAGCCCTCAGAATTTAAATCGGATATACCAGTGATAGAAGCTGATATAGATAATATTATTGCGGGAATAAAGAAAAAGGAAAAATTACATCCTAAAGGGGATGCGGACTTGTTTATATTTGTTTTAGATGATGAATTTGATTGTATGGAACATCTGTTAAAAACAAAAGAAAGAAACGGTGTTACGGATTATTTTCTTAGGGTTATAGAGAAATCACCATTTGAAAAGGTGTTTATATGTGAATGGGATTTTGAGAAGCAGTGCTATATAAAGGAGAATCCCAGACTGATTTGCTATACAACCATAAAAGAACAAGAAGTAAGCTATATAGATATATGCAGTTATAAATTATATGAGAATTTAATAAGACCATATAGATACAAATATAAATGTAACATTGAGACCGAAAAGTGGCACATGTACATCCTCCCCCCCACCACAGCCTTGCTTACCACATCCCCTATATGCTATTCGGTTCCTGTGGTGGGGGAGAACTTTGTTCTGGTTCCTTTTTATTACATGCTAGAATGTCTTCTGCAGAAATTCTGCATGCGATTTATAGTAGCGATAGTATTCGGTACCCTTTTCCTGACCATACTTGGTTACGAAGAGGTTGTGAATTTCCCGAAGGTTTGCTTTATGCGGGTATAGTTTTTTATAGAAATCATCAATGAGAGCAATACCGGCATTAGAGTAAACAATCGATAAGAATTTACGGTATTTTGTTTTCTTTTGCCAGTTGACCTTTGGTATCTCGTAGGATGAACTTTTTACTATACCATAGATATAACTTCCTTTTTCCTGACCGTAGATTGATATAAGTATGTTGTGGATGGCGGATAGATTACTTTTCCCGACACAGGAAAGTAATGTATCGACCTGTTCCTTATCATACAGCGGCGTAGATACAGCTTCTGGAATAGCAGCCTGTTTATCAATCTTAACAGGAACAGCAATTTTGACAGGATTCGTAGCAGGAGTGACTTCTACGATCACGTCCGGCTTTGGATTTTCTGCTTTTATTACTGAATCATCAATACTTTTCGGTACTGCAGTAAAAGCCGGAATTGCAGGAAGCATTGGCTTTTGTACAGATAGTTCATTTGCCAGTGTGTGGAAAATGGAGGGAGCCTTGCGGCATACATGGTATCCGCGTTCCGTCCAGAAATGTACCACGCTGTCAAAACCTTTATCTTTTGAAACAATGATGAGGTTGTCGTCTGGATTTTTAACGGTATACGAACCAAGGTAGGTTACAAGTTGAAAATCTAAGGCATTATCAGTTCCGTTTTCACAGAGGATGAACTCAGGTTCAAAAGGGGACTGTTTCAATGCGACAACATTTGCATAGGACATGTTAGGAGACTTGTCGGTGTAGAATACAAGGATACAGTCATCGTCATTCAGATAATCAAATAGTTGTATCCAGGAATCACCGACATTCTCACTATCTACAAAAAATATATTTCTCATGATCACCTCGTTTAACCAGAACGAAATAAGTATAGCATATAATTTTATCGAACTGAACAAGAAAATATCAACATAAATGTCGGCAAAAAAACACCTCCACTCCACAGTAGTTTCATATGCAATACATTTCAGAAATTCTGTCTTGTATCATATAACCACCATGGAGCAGAGGTACTTTATATTATGCGGTTATTTAATGGATCGCTTCTGAATTCATAACAGTCTTAGCTGTACCGGCATAAGGGTAAGCCCAGAGGAAGCTGCTTATTCCTCCATAAGTAACATCCATATTCAGTTCATAGGACTGTACATTTTTGAGATTCTTAATCTTTACATCTTGTGTAGCACGAACCTTGAGCCGGAGTGTTTCATTTGCCTTAAGAGTTAGGCTCTGGTTGCTTTTGTATTTCTTCCATGTGCCATCACCCTTGCGATAGGAAATGATATCAACACCTGTTTCAATGGTCGAACCATCGTCCAACTCAATCGTCAGTACAGCATTGTCATATAATTTTAATGTGTCATTATAGGCTTTGCTGGTAATCTTATATACTGTTTCGTTATCAGCACATTTTACACTGTTGTCAAATTTGAACGTATATTTACCACTTCGGTTTGTTGCAGATATCTGTTCGTAGTCCGTAAAAGCACTGTAATATTTCTTCTTGCCGACCTTAAGATAAGTTCTGACCTTGTAGCGATATGTCTTACCCGCTTTTACGGTTTTGTCTTTATAGCTCAGGCTGGTTACACTTTTTTTGGTTGTTGCGATTTTTTTGTAACCTGAGATTCCCATTTCTTTCCGGTAGATTTCATATCCGGTTGGAAGTACGCCGCCTGAACTGTATAATTTCAGCGTGATCGACTTTGGGCTTCTTGGGGCTTCTGCAAACTGGTATTCGTCAAATGAACATGTCAGTCCGGTATAGGCAGATTCTGGAACTCCGGTTTTAATTACACATTTTTTATTCTTATAGCCACGAACCATGTAGCTGTAAGTTTTCTCTGTTTTTAATTTCTTGTCGGTGTAACTTTTTTTCTTGCCGGATATGGTTGCTACCACCTTATATTTGCCGACATTTCCGTTTTTGTTTTCTGTGGCACGATAGATTTTATACTGAGTAACTCCTTTTTGTGCTTTCCATGTTATTTTTACCGAGGTCATCGATGTAGCGGTTGCCTTTATTTCAAGATAGCCACTGGCTTTTGCTGCCGGCATGCTTGTAAACATGAGCTCCCCGATCATAACAAACATGAGTATGAGACTGATAATCTTTTTGTTCATAACCTTCAACTCCTTTCTTTGTCCGATATACACAGTTTATATTTGATTTATTTTTATGTTCAGCCTGTGACTGGTGGACTATATCTTGTAATATGACATACACGAGGCTTTCGTAATGAGATGCATATTGTCAGTAAATATGGGTGCCTGTTTGAGCCGAAGGCGAGTTGGCACAGGAGTATTTACGAAAAAGACATATGCATCGAATAGAAAATGAAGTGTGTCATTTACAAGATATAGTCCACCGGTTAAAGGCTGAATATAAAAGATAAACTTTATACCTGTATACACGGTCTCCATAACCCTAAATTCCGACACATCATTCGCTTGATGTGCTTATATAAATTATACCATATACATATGCTGTTTCGGTACTGAAAGATTATCGTCAAAATGACGAAAAACCTAAGGGATTATACGTACTGCGGATACATTAAACATGCCGCATATTCCGGCAAGATTCTATGATGAAGCTTGCTGATGAATTGCGGCATGTTGATATAAAAATAGAATTGTTAAAGATATAAAAATTCATTCAGAGAGAGTTGCTGTTTGATAAAACGACTTACCCTTCAATCCCTTTCATAGTGAGCTGGATTCGTTTCTTTGCAAGATCCACGCCCATAACCTTAACTGTTACGATATCACCGACACTTACAACATCCAATGGGTGCTTGATGAATTTATCCGACATCTGAGATATATGAACCAGACCGTCCTGATGAACACCGATATCTACAAATGCACCGAAGTCGATTACATTACGGACTGTGCCCTTTAAGATCATGCCTTCCTTTAAGTCCTTCATTTCAAGGATGTCCCCACGCAGGATCGGCTGTGGCATTTCATTTCGAGGATCTCTTGCAGGTTTTTCCAGCTCTTTTACAAGGTCGGTAACTGTTACGGTTCCGATGCCCAGTTCTTTTGCGAGTGCTTTGATATCGCCTGCGGCTTTTGTGATACCCTTTAACTGACCGGATGCAAGATCATCCATGGAATATCCGAGATGCCGGATCAGTGTTTCGGCAATCTCGTAGCTTTCCGGATGGACAGAGGTAGCATCAAGCGGATTTGTACCACCTGAGATCCTCATAAATCCGGCACACTGTTCAAAGGCTTTCGGACCAAGCTTTGCAACCTTTAACAGTTCTTTTCTATTTGTAAAGCGACCATTTGCTTCACGGTATTCTATGATATTCTTTGCCAGTGTTTTTGTAATACCCGAGATATGCTCCATCAGAGGAGCAGAAGCTGTGTTTAAATCAACGCCGACCTGGTTTACAGAATCTTCGACAACAGCGTCTAACGCTTCTGTCAGCTTCTTCTGGTTCATATCGTGCTGGTACTGACCGACACCGATCGCTTTCGGATCGATCTTGACCAGCTCGGCAAGCGGATCCTGAAGTCTTCTTGCGATTGAAGCGGCGCTACGCTGACCGACATCAAAGCTTGGAAATTCTTCTGTTGCAAGCTTGCTTGCCGAGTAGACGGATGCTCCGGCTTCATTTACGATTACATACTGAACCTTTGTATCCAGCTCATGGATAAGATCGGCAATGATCGCCTCGGACTCACGGGAAGCGGTTCCGTTCCCGACAGAGATCAGTGAGATGTTATATTTTTTGATCAGATCCTTTAAGATCTTCTTTGATTCTTCCACCTTATTCTGAGGAGCAGTCGGGTAGATGACTTTCGTAGTGAGTACCTTTCCCGTTGCATCAACGACTGCCAGCTTACATCCGGTACGGAATGCAGGATCCCAGCCAAGTACGACATGGCCGTTGATCGGTGGCTGCATTAAGAGCTGTTTTAAATTACTGCCGAATACTTTGATCGCACCATCTTCGGCAGCTTCGGTCAGACTGCTTCGGATATCACGTTCAATGGATGGAGCGATCAGACGTTCGTAGCTGTCGGCAATCGCGTCTTTTAAGATGTCATTTGTATTCGGATTATCCCGTACAACCACTTCACGGATCAGATAACCGATGATCTCGTCGACCGGTGCGTCGATCTTAACGGAGAGAAATTTTTCCTTTTCACCACGATTAATGGCGAGTGTACGATATCCGGTCATCTTGCGGACGGGAGTGCTGAAATCATAATACATTTCATATACGGATTCTGCTTCCGGATCTTTTGCAGTAGTTATAAGAACTCCCTTATCCATTGTTCGGTTTCGTATCTCGGTTCGATATTCTGCATTATCCGAAATGGATTCTGCGATAATGTCCATAGCTCCTGCAATTGCTTCTTCCGGGGAGTGAACTTCTTTTTCTTCTGATACATAGGCGAGGGCTTCTTCCGTGATCGGCTTATTTGTCATTTGCAGGGAGATGATATTTGCAAGCCCTGTAAGTCCCTTGCTCTGTGCGATCGTGGCACGAGTTTTTCTCTTTGGCTTATATGGGCGGTACAGATCCTCGACAGCTACCAGAGTTTCGGCAGCCAGAATGGACTGCTTCAGTTCGTCGGTCAGCATGCCTTGTTCTTCAATCGTAGCAATGACCTTTTCTTTTCGTTCTTCTAGTCCTCTGAGGTAAGTAAGACGTTCATCCAGAGTACGAAGCTGCTCATCGTTTAAAGAACCGGTAGCTTCTTTTCTGTATCGTGCAATAAAAGGGATAGTGTTTCCCTCATCTATCAGTTTAACGGCAGCGGCTACCTGCTCCTGCCGGCACATAAGTTCCTGACTGATCTTCAAAATAATATCCATAATCGTGAAACCTCTTTCTTAATTTGTATCATTCACCGTAACAGGAAATGTCATGTATATAATGTGTGCTCTGATGCGGATCTGGTGATACGAGAACAACCGAATATAGTGCAATGACATATATTGTGCGTTCGAGTCCGCTTGCTGCAACCCGTACAGACAGGTTGGAACATTGTATAGTTGCATATTACGGTAAAGCAGAATCTAGTATATGCGAAATTTCGGTAGGATTCAAGCATGGAGACAGACAAATTATGGAAAAGTACAAAACAGAAAAACGCAGCAGATGTAAAAATGAAGTATCTATAAAATGACAGATTCGCTGGAAAGATATGTGCGGCTGTGTTATACTGAAACAGACACAAGGTGCGGGTGGACATGTCCGGTTATATCTAAAAAATGCCCCGAGGGTATGGAATGGAGCAGAACATGCAGGGTTTTACAAATACAGCAGACAGAGATGAAACAGTTTCTTATATAGAAGATGGCAGTTGTCAGGCAGATCGTGTTGAGACTGCGATGGCATTTGCGAAGCGATGGCATCAGGGACAGACGCGCCTTGGCAGAGATGGCAAAGTGCCGTATTATGATGAACATATTCTTGGCGTTTATCATATATTAAGAGACGAATGTCATGTAGAGGATAAAACTGTACTTGTAGCTGCATTACTGCATGATACGGTAGAAGATACGGACTGTACATTTGAAGATATTGAACAGATCTTTGGTACGGATATCAGGGATCATGTATATTTATTAAGTAAACTCGAAGGAGAGACCTTCTCCGACTATTCAAAACGTCTATTTGACCACGCTCCGGCACAGGTGGTCATGATCAAGCTTGCAGACAGACTGCATAATCTAAGAACTATCCTTTTTGTATCCAATCGCAAATGGATCCAGAGAAAAGTAAATCAGACTTATACCGATATCCTTGACCGGTTAGAGCAGGTAAAAGACAATCTCGGAGAGGACTATGCTACCGAGATATCTATGTTAAAAGATAAAATTATCGAACAGCTAGCTGTTGTTCAGGCAGAACTGGATAAGAAGCGGGAGACAATTCAATAATACCGATTTCTTCGTCCGTCGGACTTTCGAAATCGTACAGCTATTCGCACTCCGGGCTATTCGCCCTTCTTACTCATATCTGTTTATCTGCCAAATAAATAAGCAACGTTGTCTTTATACAGACACGTTGCTTATTTGATTGGCAGATTTATTGTCATATGTTTTCAATCTGCCAGTCGATCGGTTCAACACCGTGCTCGATCAGGAAGTTGTTCGTTTTGCTGAAGGGCTTGCTTCCCCAGAATCCACGATAGACCGATAACGGACTTGGATGCGGAGCCTTTAAGATCAGATGGTTCGGATTGTTTAACATCGAAGCTTTTCTTTGCGCATACGAGCCCCATAAGATGAATACGATCGGGCGATCCTGACGGTTTAAGATCTCCATGCAGGCGTCTGTAAATTGTTCCCAGCCATGTCCTTGATGAGAATTTGCCTGATGTGCCCGTACGGTCAGAACAGCATTTAACATAAGGACACCCTGCTCAGCCCATTTAACGAGATAACCATTATTTGGAATATAGCAGCCAAGGTCATCGTGAAGCTCCTGATAAATATTGGCAAGAGAAGGCGGGATATCGACTCCTGGCTTTACACTGAAGCTCAGGCCATGCGCCTGACCTACATTATGGTAGGGATCCTGGCCGATAATGACACATTTGACCTTTGACAATGGCGTCAGATGAAATGCATTGAATATATCATCGGCAGGTGGAAAGATTTCCCTTGTGGCATATTCATGTCCGACAAAATTAAACAGTTCTTTATAATATTCTTTTTTATATTCGGGCTTCAGTTCCGGAGCCCAGTCATTTGAAATAGCTGGCATAATTCAGACTCCTTATCTATAGTGTAAAGGATACATTTTTCATTTCGGGACGACATGCTGCATTCTGAAAATGAAAAGAGCATCCTATGTGTTCGTTTAAAAACAGTGTAACATAAACAATATTTAATGTAAATTTTAAGGCGTAATTTTACTCTGAAACATTGTCAGGTGAGAGACTTTGTGGTATCATCTTTTCAAATGAAATTTTTGCAGAAGGGGTGCTGAAAATGGAGAAAGCATATAAGACAATGAAAACTTCAGGCGCAATAAATATTGCATTAGGCGTAGTCGTTCTGGTGCTTGGACTTGCATCCGGTATATTGATGATCGCATCGGGCGGTTGTCTCTTGAAGAACAAACGTCATATTGTATGGTAGGAATGACAATCCTTTGCACGCGGGTACAGGAAGAACAGTTACCGCGTGCATATTTTTTTCTGCAAAAATGGGGTTGACAGACAGCGAGACACTGTGTTAAAGTCGATACAGATAATACGATGAAGAGGAATAGTAGAATCTATGAAGCATTCAGAGAGTTGTCGGTTGGTGTGAGACAGCAGTGGAACAGATTTGAACTCGCCTCAGAGTAGCCCGCTGAAAGAAAGTAGGATGGGATGGAGCCTGACCATTATAGCAGGAGGATATAAGAGATTCATATCTGTATCTGTAACGAGAGCATACAACATGTATGAAATAGAGTGGTACCGCGTATAACTTACGTCTCTATAGGTGATGAGATGTAGGTTTTTTTATTGCCATATTTTATGTAATATATGAATAGAAGAACAAAAGCCGTTACAGGAGCTTATACAGAAAACAGAAACAGGAGGTTAAACATGAAGAATTTTGAGCATTACAAAAGAGGCTATTATATGCCACCGGAAAAGTCTGTAAAATGGGTAGAAAAAGAGTATATTGATAAGGCACCGATCTGGTGTAGTGTAGATTTAAGAGACGGTAATCAGGCACTGATCGTTCCAATGAATCTGGATGAGAAACTGGAGTTCTTCAAAGAACTTGTACGGATCGGTTTCAAAGAGATCGAGATTGGTTTCCCTGCAGCATCGGAAACAGAATATGAGTTCTGCCGTACCTTGATTGAGAAGAATATGATACCGGATGATGTAACCATTCAGGTGCTGACACAGGCAAGACCGCATATCATTAAGAAAACATTTGAAGCAATTGACGGCGCAAAGCATGCGATCGTTCACCTGTATAATTCGACATCCTATGCACAGAGAACACAGGTATTTAAGAAATCAAAAGAAGAGATCTTACAGCTTGCGGTTGATGGGGCAAAATTGTTGAACCAGATGGCAGAAGAGCACGGAGTAAATTATCCGTTCGAGTATTCACCGGAGAGCTTTACCGGAACAGAGATTGACTATGCATTGGACGTATGTAATGCAGTTATCAAAGAATGGAAGCCTACTCCGGATCGTAAGGTTATTATTAACCTTCCTGCAACTGTAGAGATGTCACTGCCCCATGTATATGCAAGTCAGATCGAGTACATGAGTGAACATTTGATTGACAGAGAAAATGTTATCCTGTCCTTACATCCGCATAATGATCGTGGATGTGGCGTAGCAGATGCAGAGCTTGGTATTCTTGCAGGTGCAGACAGAATCGAAGGAACTTTATTTGGAAATGGTGAGAGAACCGGTAATGTAGATATCATCACACTTGCGATGAATATGTTCACACATGGAGTAGATCCTGAACTTGATCTGTCTGATATTCCAAAGCTGACAGAATTATATGAACGCGTAACAAATATGCATGTATATGAGCGTTCTCCGTATACGGGAAAATTAGTCTTTGCAGCATTTTCAGGTTCTCATCAGGATGCGATAGCAAAGGGTATGAAGTACAGAAAGGATCAGGGAGATGGTATGTGGACAGTACCATATCTTCCGCTGAATCCGGAGGATATCGGAAGAAAATATGATGGAGATGTTATCCGTATCAACAGCCAGTCAGGAAAGGGAGGTATCGGTTATATTCTCCAGTCCAAGTACGGTTTTGACCTTCCGCCAAAATTCCGTGAGGATCTTGGTTATACAGTTAAAGATGTATCTGATAAGGCACATAAGGAATTATCCGCTACCGAAGTTTTGGATATTTTCCAGAGTACATATGTCAATATAGAAAATCCTGTTCGGATGTTGGAGTGTCATTTCGTTCAGGGAGATGGAATCTCAACTGAGATCACGATCATGAAATATGGCGAAAAGAAAGTATATCATGGTAAAGGAAATGGTCGTCTGGATGCTGTCAGTAATGCAATTAAGAAGCATTTTGACATTGACTTCAAGATCATCTGCTATGAGGAGCATGCATTACAGGTAGGCTCTAACTCACAGGCAGTCGCTTATGTAGGTCTGGAAGGAAAAGACGGAACAGTTACCTGGGGTGCAGGCATTAAGGATGATATTATTGATGCATCTGTATATGCTTTAATCTCAGCAATCAATAGAACAGGCGTGTTATAATAAATAAAAAGCCATTCAGCCGGTATAATAATAGTATCGGTTGGATGGCTTTTTATTTTAGTGCTTTTGAAAAAATTATGAAGTTTGGCTCAGCTTTTTATAGCAGTAGCCGATGATATCTTTTCGGGTTACGATACCGATGAATTTGTTGTGGTCGTCTACTACAGGAACGAAGTTCTGTGCCATCGCACGGGCGATCAGATCTTCCATATTTGAGTTGATTGATACGGAAGCATATTCGAATTTTTTCGGAATGTCGGACAAACGGATATCTTCGGATTCGGACAGATGGTTCAATCCGTTTTTCTTACAGAACCAGAGGATATCACCCTCGGTGATTGTTCCGACATATTCGCCGTTACCCGACAGAATCGGGATTGCTGAATATCGATGGATCTCCATCTTTTCAAGAATCTGTCTTAAAGTAAATGTGTTTTCTATAAATGCAACTTCGCTCTTAGGAGTCAGAAAAAATAAAATATTCATAGGTCAGGGAAAATCCTCCTTTATGTAAAATATAACTTTGTATTATTGGTGATCAGCGGCAATGGTTTATTATTCGTGCCTGTATCTATTATAGAAGATGTTGACAGGGTTTGCAATTTACATTCTCTTAATTTTGTTTGAAAAAAGTGTGACAGATTTCAGAAAAAACTTCGGGTTGTTTAATAAGGTGTTATTTGTTAAAATAAATATAAGTGTAGGCTTGTGCGTGCACATTTACAGACAGGAGGAAAGCTATGGCTGCGGATAACGTATATGATGAAGACCAGGAATACCTGATCGAAGCGCGTGATACAATCTCCGAATTAGAAGATTTAAAAGATAAGCTGGAGGAGATCAAGCTGCTCCAGAAGAAGAATAAACGGGCTATCGTCCGGGAAGAACGGGCAACCGGTGATGAGATCAGTGCCACATTAAAAAAAAGAAAAGAACAGATCGCTGCAAGCTATGACAGACAGATCGATGTAAATAATTCTAAGATCCGTCAGGTGCAGACGAAGAAGGATAAAAAGAAAAGCCAGAGAATGGAAGATCGGATCAATAAGGAGACGGCAGATATCCGGGAGGAGAATCGTCAGCTGAATGCAGCTATCAAGACTTTATTCAAAAAGAATCATGTTCCGGCCTTTTGTAATACGAAGATGTATTATTGCCTGTTTTCCCCAAAAGGTATGAGTGAATTTCTTGAGCTGCTTGTAATTCTTTTGGTTATATGCGGAGGAATTCCGGCAGCAGTGATTGCGATTTTAATGAATACAAAGTTCAAGACAGGAAACCATACTGCAATGTGTGTGCTGATTGCAGCACTGATCATAATTACTGAGTTTATTATTTATTTCATTGTATTTAACCTGACAAAGGTGAAACATAGAGATTTGATCCGGGAGGGAAGAAGAACCCGCGATAAGATCATAGCCAATGAGAAGGCTGTAAAAGCAATCAAGAATTCAATTGCAAAGGATAAGGATGAGAGCATTTACAGACTGGGTAAATATGATAAAAAGATTCAGGAGTTAGAAGATGCGGGTGGAGTGATCAGTGATGAAAAACTGGATGCGCTTCGTACCTTCGAGAAAGAAACCAAACAGTTGATTACGGATGAGATCACCGGACGCAGAAAAGAGAAAATGGATCGATTGAAATCCGAACGTGATACACTGGAAAATGATTTCGGTGATACGCAGAAGAAGATATCCGAATATGAGCTTATGATCACGAACAAATATGAAACATATCTCGGAAAGGACTTTTGTACAGAAGAAAAATTATCTGATCTGATCTCAATCATGGAAGAAGGATCAGCAAGTACAGTAGCTGAGGCTATCAAAGTTTATAAAGGAGATGACAGATGATGATCGGCATAGACGAGTGCTCTTCCAATGTATTCGGCCATCTGTTTAACTGTATATAATCGGGTATTCTGGAGTAGATTTGCTCCGGCATTCCCGGAGAGATTAACGATTCCGGTAATAGACATATCGCCTATTGCCGGAAGTTTTTTGTTTACACCTTTTCCCGGAAACAGGTGGGAGTTCGTGATCGTAACCATTCCCATATCTTTGGACATGCCAAGAGATGCATCTACGGCGATTACAAAAGGATCGTCAAAATCTTCGTAGATATGGTCGATCGTATCACGGATATTAAGTGCGTGAACCGGATATTCCAGTGTTCCCGCAACCTGATAGGCGGTATCGTGCGCAAGGATGTAGTCGCCGACCAGAGGACCGAGTGCATCTCCGGTAGCGCGGTCTGTTCCGATGCAGATTACGATTATATCTTTGCCATAACCTTCCATATCATGGATTAATTCTACGATCCGGTTACCTAGCTCGTGACAGGTATGGCTTCGGGCCGGATTGAAGTATTCGGTTTTCCGTTTTTTTACTTTCTTACTGATATTCATAAACACCTTCCCAAAAGTATATCTTACTATAAAGTATTACCCGGATTGATAAAGTTTACACAAAACCGAAAAATAAAATGTCGAAATACTCAAAAAGAAAAAATATAGATTGCCATATATGTTGACAAAATTTGATAAGTACAGACTTTCCCAAATGCTATTATCAGAACAAATCTAAAAAGAGTGCTTTCGGAATGAGCCGGAGCCAATAATAATTATGGGGGAGTGTAATCATGATAGAGATCGTGTATGACAAGACTACAGCGGAGAAAAACGGAAAAAATGAAATACATTACAAAATGCCGAAAAATATCAGACAGATAGGAAATGCTCCGGATAAGAAGAAAATATACATAGAAGATTATGTAATGACATTTCTGCGTAAGATCGCAGAGCCGGGTAATACGACCTCTCGGGGAGCTATCCTGCTTGGAGAGTACTTTAAAGATGGTGATACGGAGACGTTATTTATCAGTGGAGCGGTAGAGGCACAGAATCTGGAATTTGATGTGGATCAGATCAAATTTGATGATCATATTTGGAGCGGGCTTTATGCGGAGATCAACAAATATTTTGAAAATCTGTCAGTTGTCGGATGGTTTCTTTCGCGCATGGGATTTTCCACAGATATCAATGAAAAAATCACAAGACTGCATCTGGAGAATTTCAGGGGAAGGGATAAGGTGTTGTTTGTCATGGATTCCTTAGAATGTGATGATGCTTTTTATGTGTGTGAGAAAAATCACTTGATGCGGCAACGGGGATATTATATATATTATGTTCGAAATGAAGCTATGCAGAATTATATTATCAGCCGCAAAAACATGACGACGGAGGACAAGGATCAGGCGACACTGCGAAAAGATGCAGAGCTTGTAAAGAATTTTCAGACAATGCGAGGCGAATCCCAAAAGAAAGAAAAAAAACAGAAAAGTAAGTCTTATGTAAAATATGCAGTTGCGTCTTTTGCGGCTGTATTTGCATTATCGATGGGAGTTGTTGTATCGGGGAACTATGATAAGATGAAAGATATAGAGTCAACGATACGAAAGATGGAATTGCAAAATGATGATTCAGATGTACAGGTATTTTCAAACAGCAATACGGAACAGACGGTCTATACAAAAGATGTCGGGCAGGAGAATGCCGAAGATGGAAGAGAAGCTGCTTCGACAGTATCTTCTGAAATCGAGACAAAAGATGAAAATACGGAAAAAGACAGTAGCGGAACGAAGAATGAGGAAATGGGGCAGAATACCGTAGAAACCACGAGCGCAGGAACAGAAGAGGTATCTACACAGGAAACAATGTCCAATGAAGCCGTTGAGTATTATACAATTGAAGAAGGAGATACGCTCATGAGTATATCATTAAAAATGTACAAGTCTCCCAATTATGTAGATGCATTGATGAATGCCAACGGAATAAAAGAAGGAGATACTATCTATCCGGGAGAAAAAATAGCTATTCCATCTGTAAACTAAAGATGTTATACTATCCACGAAAGAAAATTCCATAAAGTGACAGAGGTAACATATGGCAAAGGAAATAGAAGAAAAAAAGAACCGCAGAAAGTTTTTCGCACATGTAAAGACAAAACGGACGGCGAAGAGAGAACAGATAGATGACGAGAACAGCAATGTAATAGAGGTAACACCGGGAATTTCCGCAAGGGTAAAAGTCCTTATTGTGATATTGGTGATCTTAATTGCAGCGGTTGTGATTGTATCTGTGAGAAGATATATTAACACAAGAGAATATCAGGGATATAATGTAGTGTCGTCTGTAGAAACGAATGGAGATAATATTGCAGATTACATCATGTTCAGTGATAATGTATTAAAAGTGACCAAAGATGGTGTGGCATATATTGATGCCACCGGAAATACCGTCTGGGACTGCAGCTATGCAATGAAGATGCCTCAAGCTGTTGTAAATGGAGATTATGCGGCTGTGGCCGATATGAATGGTCGAGATGTATATGTATTTAACAAATCAGGAAAGGTCAGTAATCAGACACTGAATTATGATATTACAAATATTGATATTGCCTCACAGGGAGTATATGTTGTGATCCTGTCAGGCGAAAATGAGAATTATATCAATGCATATGATAAAGACAGTAAAGAGATCTACGAGATGAAGACATCTATAGAAAATAGTGGTTATCCGCTTGATATTGCCGTATCGGACGATGGGCAGAAGTTATTTACCAGTTATGTAAAGGTGGATGGAACAACAGTACCGGATTATCTTGCGGCATATAATTTTGGCTCGGTAGGACAAAACGAGAATGCTGACCGATTAATGGGTGGTTTTACTTTTGATGATACGATCTTTCCATATGTAGATTTTATAGATAATGACACGATTGCCTGCTTTGGAGATGATAGAATCGTGATCTATTCCATGAATGAAAAACCGAGTGAGAAAGCAGAGATAAGTCTGGATGGCAGAGAGATGTTAGGTGTATTTGCAAATTCCCACTATGTAGGCTATATATCTGCGAATGCAGATACCACCGCGGGAAGATACCATATCTATATATATGATACAAACGGTAAATTGACCGCAGAGGCAGACTATAACAATACATTTTCAAAAATATATGCAACGGAAGATGAATTGATTATTGCGGGAGAATTCGACTGCAGCATTTACTATCTGAATGGTGCAAAGAAATTTTCTACGACATTCCGAAAGAATCTGATCGATATTGTTCCGTCGGGCAATAAATTAGAATATATCGCAATATTTGAAAATGAAACAACGATTATAAAACTTACCATGAAGAATGAGAAGGAAAACAAATGAATTTATTAGTCCTAGGAATAGCGGCATTTATGTTGCTGTTTATGTTACGTGGATACAGGATTGGATTATTTAAGAGTGCTGCCGGTGCAATTGGAATTGTGCTGGCAGTATTCTTAACTGCACTTTTGTATCCGGGTGTTAACAAATTGTTGTGTGAACAGACAGCATTAGATGAAACCATTAAAAATAACATAATAAAAAAATTTGAGCTTCCGCAGGAGACGGAAGAAATCACCAGGAATCAGGAAATTGAACTGATCGATAAACTTGATCTTCCGACAGGAGTCAGAGACTGGCTGATAGAGAATTGTAACGGGGAGCAGTATTTAGAAACAGGTGTAAACAATGTCTGCGGTTATATTGCCGAAACCTTGACGGCCATGGTTATGCGTGGCATTTCGTATGTACTTACATTTTTTATTTTATCTTTGTGTATTCATATTTTAATTACAGTTCTGGATGTGGCAAGTTATATTCCGATCGTAAAAGGAATTAATAAAGCGGGTGGAATTTTATTTGGTGCAGGACAGGCATTGCTGTTTGTCTGGATATTTATGGGGATTGTAACACTTCTTTCAACATTTAACTGGGCGTTGCAAGTGATGAAAATGATCGATGAAAGTTCACTTTTGACATGGATATACAAAAAAGACATTTTTTTGAAAATAATAGTTGACATCTTGGAAAAGATTTAGTATAGTATCACTTGCTGGTCGCGAGAACAGCTTGAACAACAAAAAAGATTGAAAATAATCGAAAAAAGTTGTTGACAAACATTAACGATATGTGTTAATATATCGGAGTTGCTGTTCGAGACGGCAACAAACAACGACAAATGATTTTATGATGATTCTCATCTGGAAAGCATGCAGAACATCAAAAAAGAAATTGAAGAAGTTGTTGACAAAGAACACTGAATGTGATAACATATAGAAGTTGTCGCTGATGA
>ENA-OUOY01000631-OUOY01000631.1-human-gut-metagenome-genome-assembly--contig:-NODE-631-length-23187-cov-13.813202_pt1 | contig 23187 bp, 22 predicted proteins | sample MGYA00237937_ERZ548767 | MGnify/ENA primary metagenome ERZ548767 (study PRJEB26490, sample SAMN05356887) | human gut metagenome | biome: terrestrial biome; feature: human-associated habitat; material... | reverse complement strand
TGAAAGGTCTTAATGCGGTAATGTCAGCGAATCCTGCTGTTGCCGTTGCTACAGGTGTTTTAGGCGTTTCTACGGCGCTGTTTGAGCTGTACAAGAGATATGACAGTATTCCCTCCTACACCGAAAGCATAAGCAAGATGTATGAGGGCGCATATGAGAACATCGACAATCTTGCCAAGTCAATGAAAGACATGAAAGACGGTTTCAACGACAGAGCAGGAGACGTTCTGAACGAGACTGAGCGTACAAAGGATCTATGGGAAGAACTTGAAAACCTCGCTGATTCTACGGGGCGCGTCAAGGATTCCGATAAGGTGCGGGCTGAGTACATACTCGGCGAGCTGAATGACGCGCTGGGCACAGAGTATACAATGACCGACAACATGATCGATAAGTACAAGGAAATGGAATCGGAAATTGATAACCTTATTGAAAAGAAAAAAGCCTCATTGCTCCTTGACGGATATTCTGAGAACATTGCTGAATATCAGAAGATTCAGCAGGAAGCGAAAGATAACTTCACGCTTTATGACCAGCAGGCAAATGCATATGACAATGAATTGGCAGGGATCAATGATCAGTGGAACAATTACTACAATGCCAAGTACAAAGATACAACAGGGTATAAAGCCGGAATGTCAATTTCAGAATTTGCCGACAAATATATGCAGGGCATTAAAAACAGTGACGGAAAATACGATGAATCGCAGTCCAAATTCTCGCAAGAAGCTAAGCTATACAATCAATATATTACAGCACAAACAAACGTAAATGATAGCCGTAACGCGGCGGCAGGATATAAGCGCGACTGGCAGGAAGCAACAGCTGCGATCGAAAAATACAACACGGCATTTGAGGATTACTCCAAGGGGAATTTCGATGCGGTAGTAACCGACTTGTACGGTACTCAGAATGAAGTATATGCGATCCTTGATGATGCCGAATCAGACCTTGAAAAGCGAAAGGAAGCTGTCAAAAAAGGCATGGCAGACCTTAGCTCGGAGCTGAAGCTTGCACTTTCATCGGACAGTCAGGCGGCTATGGACGATGTGTTCGAGTCGATTGGAGAACTTTATGAAAAATCGCAAATCGCAGGAGTTGACGCAACTGAACTCATGACAGACGAAATGCGCGACAGCATTCAGAAAATGCTTGACGCAGGTTTTGACGTTACAAAACTCGGCGAGTGGTTCGCAAATTCGGGCATAAAGACAAGCGATGTTTTCAACGGAAATTACGTTGATATTGTTCAAAAACAGCTTGACAAGGGCTATGATGTCACGAAGCTGCTCGAATGGGGCATGAACTCAGGCAGCCTTACGGGAGATGACTTCTGGCGATTTTACGACCAGAACTGTCAGAACGGTTTTTCCACCACTTTCGGCGATGGTGAAAACAGTCTTTCCAAGGGGATACTTGAATGGGCACGAAGAAATGGTATAGACGCAGGAGAACTTTTCGGAGAAAATTACTCTCACACTGTGAGCGAATGGACACGCTGGCTGTATGATAACAACAACCTTATCCAGAAAAGTATCAACAGTGCGTCAGACGCACGGCTTTACAAGAACGGCGCATACAGTATGAACGCTGTAGGCGGTATCATATCAAACGCAGGATTCGGACGCGGTATTGTTGCTGAATCGGGTCCGGAGCTGCTGGAGATCATAAATGGCGGCGTTAAGGTCACACCTCTTAGCCGAACTTCCAAGCTTACACCTGTTCAGGACGGCAATACGCAAAAGGTATTTTACTTCAACAACACGATAAACGCAACAGTTTCGGGGCGGTATGATGTGCGCAGAATCGCCGAAGATCTCGCGGCTGAGCAGAGAGCAATCGAAACAGGAAGGGGCATGGTATGAGTTATTTTATTTTCAACGGCAAAAGCAGTGAAGATCTCGGGCTTATCGTGAAAAAGCCTATAATCCGCCCCACATGGAGCGAGAATTACGCTGAAAAGGCTCTTACGGGTGCGCTGCGCAAGATCATGCAGAAAAGCGAATATTACGAAAATTCAAGCATGACAATAGAGAGTTATGTCCATGAAGCTTCGCCTGAGAAAATGAGGGAGATATACAGTGTTCTCAAAGGAACGGGCAAGCTGTGGATATCTACTGCTCCTGACGAAGTGCTTGATGTTATAATTAATCCTCTCGTTCCGCAGGCAGTCGCAATTCTTGCGGCTGATGTTCCGATAAATGTAGTGTGCAGACCGTTTGCGTATGCACTGAATCCGACAACTGCCGACCTGTCAGGCGCAACGGATTACACCGGACTTGAAAACAAGGGTACACTGTTTTCAGCACCCGAGATCAAGTTTACGCCGACCGAATCGGAGATAACTATCGATACCAACGGCAGCGAGTTTACAGTCAGCGGACTTACGGCAGGAACCGAGTACATAATCGACAGCGAGCTGCAAGTCGTTTACTACGTCAAAAACGGCAGTAATATGGATATAACGGCGAAGAGCAAGTACGGATTTCCGCTGCTTCATGTCGGAAAGAATTATATCAAGCACGGCGGCAAGGCATCTGCTATGACCGTCAATGTTCGCGAACGCTGGCTATAAAGGAGAGATTCTATGACAGGAACAGGAACGCAGGCAGACCCGTATATCGTTGACACATGGGCAGATTTCGTGACGGCGGTCGGCAAGTCAGGAGTATACGTTGAATGTGCCGAGGGCGCGGTCTGGGACATGAACGATATTGCGCCTAACGGCGTAGGGCAGGTATCTGTGCTGGCAAAATCAGTCAACGGAAACGGGACGGCGATTAAAAGCATATTTAAAAACGGTGGCGTTGTATTTGCAATAACTTCAAGCTGTACCGTAAGTGGTTTTAATATCACAAGCTTTCTTGTCGAAAACGGGGCAGCGTTATTTCGGATAAGCTGTGGCTCGCGCGTTGATTGCTATTTGCGGAATATGCGATTCAGCGGCATGGTGACAGATTCATATTTTGTGATATCAGGCGGTGAGTATGATAATTCGTATTCGCGCCCGATAGTGTATAATTCATCGTTTAATATTATATTTCAGGGAAATTCAGCATTTTCACGACTGAAAGCAAACAGTTTTCCTAACGCGATAGACTTGTACTACTGCAACGTTAAATTCTCAGGTGCGTCTACCCATACAGGGGCAACAAATACGTCTATCGGATATAACGCAATAGCGTTCCACAATTGCATTGTTACAGGCAACAATCCGTTTTTGAATATATGTATTGACGGGACACCGGCAAGCAGCTATTGGTGGGCGTGGCATTCGGAGTACAGTGCTTTTGATTTTGTATGTGAATCAACACAAAAGATTAACGTGCTATACTCGCAAAATCAAAGTTCTTTGTGCCTGATAAATTCTGATAAATTGAACGGTGCAACCGTGTCAGCGTCAAATATAAAACAGGTGACAGAAGAACAGCTTGGCAACGCGTCGTATTTGCAGTCAATCGGATTCCCGATAGGAGTTGAGTGATATGGCATGGTACATGACTGATAGCGGTTTATATAATGATGAATTTATATCATTGCCTGCAAAACCGATAGAAAAACCGTTTCCGTATGCCATTTGGCGCATATCGTCGTCTGTGAACAGCGGCGTGCCTTACAATGAACTTCTTCCCGACATACGGGGCATTGACCTATGGGCACTGGAACGGAAACGAACGATTCACGTTTATGATCTTCACGAACCGCAGACAGGTTTTGACGGGAACGGACTTGCCATTCTCGACCCTATCGAATGCCCTTCTGTACATAACGATGAACGTTGGGAAATAACTCTCCGTCACCCGTTAGACGAATGGGGCAAGTGGAAGAACCTGCTCGTGAACAACGTTTTGAAAGTTGACGGTCAGCTATTCCGCATTGATACCAGTCAGCCCGAAATCAGCGAAAGCGGTCGCGAGATAAAAGTTCATGCAAAGCATATCTCGTATGATCTGAATGATTTGCTGATACACTTTGCGACTTTCGATGGCGGCAATGCAGAACGGTTCATTCAGTTCGCGCAGTCGTCCGTTGAGGGGCAATGGGAAAAGGAATGGGCACACACTGAGCAGTATGAGTTTGAGGGGCATTCTGACATTGAGACAGTTCTCGGCGCGGAAGAGTATGTAAATGTCACATTCTGGGGCGCTATGGTAGGTGCTGACAACAGCCTGATGAATCGCTATGGCGGTGAACTTTATCGCGACAATTTCTATTTCAGTATCAACAACAGAATGCAGTATGCTCACGATAATGCGTTTTACCTGCGCTATTCACTGGACATGGTGAAGATCCTGCAAAAGGTGGATTACAGTGACTTCTGCACGGCGCTGTACTGCTATGACAACTACGGGCAGATGTGGGGTATTACAAACGTTGCTATCAATGACAGAATGCACCACGCGATCACCCGCATGGTGCAGTTTAACTATTCTGAGTGTGATATGGACAGACTTATCGCAGACGGAAACGCGTACTGGAAAACAGTCTGCTATCCTAAAATCACCTATGAAATTGAAATTGCGGCACTGAAAGACGATGAGCGGTATGCCGATTTTGTTGACCTACAGAATTACAATTATGGCGATTCAGGCACGATATACTGTCCCGAGCTTGACATCAACGAAGTTCAGAAAATCGTTGAGGTGGAGAAAGACGAGCTGACAGGCAACATCACAAGAATGGTTCTCGGGAACCTCGCGTCATCGTTCGTCCGTCCGCGATACATGGGCAGCACGATCACGAGCGGCAATTCAGCAGCAGACAAGCAGAACCGTGCGGTTCAGGAATCCGTTATCACAACCGACATAAACGGAATGGAACAGTTCCCGATATGCAGAACGGAAATAATGAAGATCAGTAAACTGGAGGGAAAATAATGAGCACGACATACACGGAAAATTATCAGTTAGGAATGCAGGAAAACCACAACGACAAATTCAGCATGACGGTCATAACCGAGAACGCAAAAATTATTGACGGTTTGCTTAAAGCACACGAAAAGCATATTGTGGGGTTCATTGACGGGGATTCGCGAAAAAATCTTCTCCCTGTTAACTCTACGAGTTTTACTGCCACAAGTTCGACAAAGTGGTACGAAATTCAGCTCCAGCAGCCCATTCCAAAAGGAAAATATGTGCTTTCCTTCGGCAGCATTTCATCTACTGACACGGACAGTACAACGTGCAGGATCATGTTCTTTTCAGCGAACTGGGCGGACGTTCTGACAGACATTCAGTTTGAGCGTGGGGAGAACCTGACGCAGGAAATCACGATCGCAAAAGACTGCGCTATTATTCGATTTTGCGCAGCGTCAACGGCGACTGGCGCTGCTGATGACACCTTGACATTCACGGACGCTATGATATGCGAAAAGGCTATTTACGATATTACCGATAAATACGTTCCGTATTCGCCTACATATCAGGAACTTGTCGCGCGGGTGACTGCGCTTGAAACCGCAAGCATATCAACAGAATCAAGCATATCAACAGCATCAGAGGAGGCAACAGTATGAAATACATAATCATGATATTAATAATCATCGGTCTTGCATTAGCCGATTACGTCACAGGATTCATCAAAGCATACTGCAATGACGACATATGCAGTTCTAAAATGCGTAAGGGCGGTCTGAATAAGATTGGCGAAATCGTTGTAATGGTGACAGTCTGCGGACTGGATATCGGCATACACGAATTAGGCAAATACTATCAGGCTGAGGAATTGTCCGACATCGCAGGCATTGTGACGGCGGTTTTAGTTTTCGCTTACATCACCGTCATGGAGATAGTCAGCATTTTCGAGAACTACGCCGAGATCAATCCCGATGCGCAGTGGGCGCTGAAAATAATTAAAAAGCTGAAAAACTTCAACAAGGAGGACAAGTCATGAAATACGAGTACAACGATGAAACGCAGCTTTCTGCACATTTCAATGCAAGGGAGTTCCGCTGCAAGTGCGGCAAAACGCATGATACGGAAATTAATCCGAATCTTGTGACCAATCTCGAAAAGCTCTACCGTGTGCTTGACTGTTCAAAAATCATTGTCACGAGCGGTTATCGTTGTTCCGCACATGATAAGGCTGTAGGTGGTAACGGCACAGGTCAGCACACCAAGGGCAATGCTGCGGACATCATATGCTACGATCAGGACGGCAGCGTTATAAACACCAAGAAAGTTGCCTGCAAGGCGCAGGATATCGGTTTCAGAGGCATTGGCAACATCGACCGTACATACACAGCAATACACGTTGACGTGCGCACAGGCGCGAAATGGTACGGCGATGAGGCAGTACGCGGCGGCACTTCGGGTAGTGTGACGGACGATTTTTACAGATATTATTCCACTAAGGACAACTCGACAGCCGAGCTTCAGAAGATTCTCAATAGCAAAGGCGCGGTGCTCGATGTGGACGGTGTTGCAGGAGAAAAGACTCTCGCGGAGTGCCACAGATACACCATTGATCTTGGAGACAGCGGTGAGCTGACGCGCTGGGTTCAGGCAAGGCTGAATGCTATCGGCTTCAACTGCGGAACGGCAGACGGTATCGCAGGCGAGCTAACTATGACCGCTATCCACAACTTCCAGCAGTCGAACCGGCTCGGGGTTGGCTATCTCGGCGGATCAGACTGGGACGTTCTTATATGACAGAAAAACGGCAGGGGATAATTTCCTCTGCCGTTTTTTTGACCATTAAGAGATAACGCATGAAAGTATGTGGGAAAAGATAATAAATTAAAATTTACGTTACCTCTATATTCTATTATACCTATAACTCGCGGTAAGTCAATACCGCGCTGAAAAATAATTGTCGAATTTTGGCGAATATCAAAGGTTTTTGTTTATTTCTTCAGACCAACTCAGCAGCGACCAGCCTTTATAGGTTACTGTACCTTCATGTTTTTTGAGATTCTTTTTGATAGTGAAAAAGCCGTGAACTATGCGAACGACATTTTTGTCGGTCAATTCGATGTCGAAAAGTTGCGGATTCTTCCGTACAAATTCCGTCAAATTGGTGCATTCATAGATTTTGCCATCTGGTGACAGCAGAACCCAGCGTTTTGCTGATGAATTAGTTTCATAGCGCCCAGCCTTGGGCGATTTTAACGCAGCGGCTGTGCCAATGACTTGAAGTTTGGACATATCTCGTCCCTTTGAGGATTCAGATATTTTTTGACGTGTTTCATCGGTTCTCTTATGCCCTTGTTGTAGCTTACTGCGCCGCTTTCGGCTGCATTCTTTGCTACAAGTTAGCTTTTTGTCAGACGGTGAGCAGTTAAATTCTTTACCGCATTCGGTGCATTTCCGTATCATAACAACACCCCTTCGTGTGTCAGCTTGTACTCAATCAGTTCGATGACGTAATCGGGCGTTTTTCTTCTGCCACTTTCCCAGTTTTCTATAGTTCTTTTCGGAATGTTAAGGTATTCTGAAAACGCCTTCTGTGTCATACCTGACTTAGTTCTCATCTCTTTTATTGTCATATGTACCTCATATCATAGACGGGAATCGGCTATTACTCCCATGCGGTTGAAAAGTCCTTGTCTTTAAAAAGGGACTGTAAGCCGCTTAGTTGTTTAAGTCTGAGCAGTTCCTCAGCATCCATTCCAATGTTTTTTAATATCCATGCATCAGACATTCCACTTTCAACGAGTTCAGCAACAATATTTGTCATAAGTTCTATGCTGTGTGAGCCTCTTGCCCTGTTGTGCCTTATCGTGCTTGCCATTCGGTTTGAAATATCTTTATCAATCGTAACAACAGGCAGACAGCCGTTTTCGCGCTCATAAATGTCCTTATGAGTAAGCATAACCGTGTAACGGTGAAAGCCGTCCACTATCTCGTATTTATCGGTTTCGGGCAGATAATAGCACACTATCGGCATTGTATATCCGTCCTCTTTGATTGACTGATACAGCAACTTCATTTCAGGCGGCGCAACGTGATTCGGATTATAGGCGTTTGCCTGTATCTTTTCAATTGGAATAGCCCGCACATTATAAACTGGACTTTTCATAATATCCTCCTGTACTTCTCAATAGCACTCCTGCGCTTTGTGATTTCATTTTTGGTTTGTGCAAATCCCATGTACTTGCAGTAATAATCATTTTTGATGATACAAATGCACATACGTTTATACGTTGGCACTTCCTTGAAATTGGTACAGCTTGTATCATCTAAATAATCATCAAATGTACATACATCTTTATCAGAATATTTGTTAGTTTTGCCCTTGTTGACAAAATCAACGTTTTCTTCTTCAAGCTCTTTAATTGTTTCATCTTCAAGACAGCCGCCTTTTTCTTTCCAAAAGCGAATCGACACGTTCAGCTTATCAAGATAATGCTGTTTTAAATCGGGATCTAATGTGTTAAGAAGAAAATAGCAGTATTCTTTCCATGTAAAGTGCTTAGGTTTAGTTATCCGTTTCCACCCCATAGCAGTTGTACCACCGTATATTCCTGCGAAGCATACGCCATTTACCCTGCCGACCATTTTCCCCCAGTTGTTTGGATCAATCACTTTGTACAGCTTTAGTGTGTCTGTTCCGCAGGAATGGAAAGGATTTGCAACCCTCATCTGATCAATGCTTAAACCTGCTTGATAGTATAAGTCATATAAGCGGTTATACGGCTTTTCAAACTTCGCGTTATATACCCACACATCAGAGGTTTCCCAGTCATAAATAGGGAATGCATGATATACTCCGTTTACCTGCTCCAAAATATATTTCTTGTCCTTGTATTTGCGTATATCCGTCTTAGCCCGCATATATCGTGTGTAGCTTTCGCTTGCTCTGATTCCTGTTATAACAGCAGTTGAACCACCACCTTTATGCTCTTTGAACCACAGGCAGAAGTTGTTTTGAACTTCATAGTCTTTCTGCCCCTCGAACATTTCAAAGGGGCAATTGTCTTGATTGATTACACATTCATATTGTGGCATATCTCTAACCCACAAGTCTTTTTTAGACTTCTCCCATACAGTCCATGTGTCACTGTCCATTCTACAACCGCAGTCAGCTCCTACAGGCAAACAAAGCCAATACTTTTTTATACCCTCAAAGCTCTTAAATACTTCATCAACATAATCCGTAGTCATCTGATATTGAGCCTCATAATCCAAGTGATACATAGACAGCTTGTCAAGCAATCCGTTTTTCTTTGCATAGTCGTAGCAAAGATTAAGGCAAACTCCGCTGTCCTTGCCACCCGAAAAAGCTACAAGCACATTTTCAAACTCGCTGAAAATATATGCAAGTCGTTCCTGAGTAGCTTCATAGACATTGCTTTTTAAATATTTTTTACCCACTCTCTGATACCTCCTTTTTGTTTAGCAATTTCTGATTTCATCGTTGCAAGCAATGATGATTTCTTGCGTATGCAGTCAGACATAAGATTTTCAAGCCCCACTCCCCCACAGGTTAAAATGTAGTAATTGACTTTTTCTGCCTGCCCTATTCGGTATATTCTCGCTTCTGCCTGCACTTGCAAGGCATAGTCCCATACCTGCTCCGCAAATATGATGTTTTGACAGAATTGCAAGTTTAAGCCGTAAGCTCCACAGCCGTATGTGATATACAGTACGTCAAACTTCCCCAACTTGAAATCAGATATAATCTGCTGCCTTTCAATCGGCTTTTCTGATCCTGTGATTTTTTTTGCCGATTCTGGAATGCTTTCAAGATATCTAACAAATATAATCACTTTATCTTGAATATCATATTTGATGATTTCCTGAATCACCTGTTCGCGATTGGAATTTTTGCAGTAAAATCGTTGCAATTTCATAGCAAATGCATTAAAATTTAAATCATCTTCAAACTCGTCATAGTATTCATCAAATATCTTGTTTTTATAGTTTTCGTAGTCTTCATATGAATCCAATTGATATGAGGGATAGTGATATTTCTGTGTTGTATCAATATTCAATTTACACTCGAAAATATACGGTTCTATGAGGGATATAAGATGAGGAATATTTACTTGCCTGCGGACTTTGTCTTTCATTTTTCCTTTTGTGTAATATTCGCAATAGGTGTCCTTAAATTCATAGAAATTCATGTTGAGGATTTTTGGGGAAAGAAATTGCATTTGTGTCCAGATATCGAGAATATTTTTAGACACTGGTGTGCCGTTGAGAATAAATCTGTATTTTGCATATTCCCCGATTTTGAGAATACGTTTTGTTCTTTTTGCCCACCTATTTTTGATCTTTAAGCTTTCATCTACAACTATAAAAGTATTACTTTTCGCTGCCTTTTCAAGCGTTTCAAGGTATATTCTGTCGCTGCTTCCGATACTCTCGCACCCAACAATATCAATCTGCATATCAGGATACCACTTGTCTCGCTCAGTTGCTATTTCGTCTTTTAAGCTACAAGGACATATCCACAGCACATAGTCAGCTTTATGCTGTTTTGAGTTTATCAAGTCGAGCGCAAGTCTGGTTTTCCCAGTCCCCATTTCCATGAAAGCCGCTCCTACCTTTAACCTCGAAAGCTTTTCAAATGCTTCTCTCTGTTGCTCAGTCTGCATCTATTAATTCCTCCAACACCCTCGGCTCTATTGGCTCTAAGATTTCAGGTATATGTATTTCAGGATATTCTTGCTCCGACTTGAAAACTTCAACCAGATCACCTGCAAGCATTTCTATTTCATTTCCTGACCTCTTTCGGATCCTAAAGCTGAAATCTTCCTTGAAGGTCATCGTATACATTCTTTCGTTCTTTTTTATCAGGTTTCTTGACACCCACATTTCACAATTGCGGTATTCTGACTGATAGGGTAGCTTTATGCAGACAGATGTATTACTCCAACATTTGATATTATCCGGATTAACTTCAACTGAAAGCCATTCATTTTCTGTAAATTCTATCGGTGTAAATTCAACATCATCAGGCAATTCTACTTCTATCGTTTCGTTTCTCGCATCATATGAACCAAGCACAGTTTGATACTCGTGATATTTGGCTCTATATTCTGCGTATGGCATTGTTACTTGTTTCATACACTTGCTAATCTTTCTTTGTATTTCGCCATATCTTTCTTGTATTGTTTTATCTCATCATATTCTTCAGGAGAGAGATTTCTCTTTTTACTGTCGATATATACGTTATAACCGTATTTTTCACTTCCATAAATCTTACCATTCCAAGAACCGTCTGCCACACATCTTGGCTTTTCGGGCTTAGTTGCCTTAATTTTTTCAATCTCAGATTCGCGTTCTGCTTCCTGCTTAGCTATTTCCTGTGCAATCTGCTTGTGCTTTTCAATCATCTTACTGGTTTTTACTTCTACTGCAAAATCAAGTGACTTTACAATGTTTTTGCAGTCGAATTCACTCTCAGCGTATTTTATCCAGTGTTCGCCATCCCATTTGAAACCATTTGCTTTGATAGAATCCTTGTGTGCGTAGGTGTTGTATGTGTTTCCTGAGAGAATAACTACATACATATTTTCTTTACAGCTAAACTCAATCAGAGCTTCAATCGGCTCAGCTTGCATCATCGCTTTATAACACTCGGAACAATAGCCATTTTCCTCGTACCACTCGATTTTTCTTTTTCTCTCGGCATCCTTTCCAAAGAGAGAAACTGTTTCGGTGTGTCCGCAACTGAATTTTACTTCATACTTTGCCATATTCTTACCTCCATAACCTTTCTGCCGGATTTAGCCGTCCGGCTCGGTTTATTTTTTAGAGTTCTGTTTCTATCTTCCCATTTTGAAAACTATGTCTCCGCTCAAAAGTGCTGCTTCTGCTTCTAAAAGTGTACTATACGAATCAACCGAAATATCCCATACAGTAGCAGTCGTCCTCCTTAATTTATACTCTTTGCCTCGTTCAACGATGTATATGCTTTCTGATGATTCTGTTTTTATGGAATCAATCACTTCGCCAAAACGACTTTCTTTTTTCACTATCTTATACTTCATAACTTTCTCACTTTCTGCGGAGATTAACCGCTCCGCTCGGCTTTTAAATTTTTAGCAACACTTAACGTATTTTCCTAACACCATGCAGCCGATCAGTGCAGCAACTGTTCCACTCGGCTGGCTCACTTCTTTCCTGAATTCGTTTCTCGCCGAGACGTAAATGTATATTTCGTTCTCAATCTCTATGCGCTTGTCCCACATTGCTTTGTTGTTTCCGATTGCTTCAAGTCTGCTCTTAATCATTGCGTTCATAGTTTTACCCCTTAATCTTTCTGCCTTTCGGCGGTTGTTTGGTTTGTTTTACTGTAATTATATTATATCACCCATTGGGTGATAAGTCAATAGAAAAATACAAAATAATTCATGCATTATGCGATTTTGTAGGAATGCACAAAAAGTAAGCTCGGTATTGGACATTTTGACATAAAAAAGAAGTATCAAGGTACATCTTGATACTTCTCTTTTTCGTGTGATATTTCGTGTGATATTTATTCAAAAATATTTCGTTTCACTTCAAAATATCATTTCAAAGCGATATAAAATATTTTCAAAAAAATTGCTATATATCGGGAAGAAACAATACATCTACGATATATAGCAATTTTGAGCTTGGTGGAGGCGGGGGGAATTGAACCCCCGTCCGAAAGTTCATTCATGCAACTTTCTACGAGCGTATATTACCTATTAAAGTTCCCTTGGCAGTCTGCCGGTAAGCGGGCTGAGAGCCAAGGTAGTCCGAATGCAATTTACGGGCACGGACACTCCCGTAAATCGTTCACCGCTGATCGATGCCCGAGCGAGAGCCGCGATACTCTCCCGGCGGACAGAAGCTGACTTAAGCAGCTACCAGTTCGCTATTTCTAGAAACTGTGATATTATTTCTTGCGTTTATATTTAAACGTGGCGAGGATTAAGGAGATCACGCCGTACTCCGCTCGCTTATCACACTTCAAAGCCCCCGTCGAAACCTTTACGCCCCCATGGAAGCCGCGGCTGCGCAAGAAAAGCCAGCCGTGCTGTGATCACTATAGTAGTATTATAGCACAACAAAAGCTAAAATGCAACATTAAAAAGTTGAAAAATTGGTTACAAACGGTCGATCGTTGAGTTATTGGTTACGGCTTTTGATTCCGCGGTCGATCTCACGCTTTGCATCGCGCTTGGCAGCGTCCGCGCGCTTGTCGTAGAGTTTTTTACCCTTGCACAGACCGATCTTCACCTTGACCTTGGAGTCCTTGAAATAAATTGCAAGAGGGATCAGTGAAAGACCGTCCTGCTTGACCGTACCGTAGAGTCTGCTTATCTCACGCTTGTGCATGAGGAGTTTGCGGACGCGCAGGGGATCGCGGTTGAAGATGTTGCCCTTTTCGTAAGGAGAAATGTGCATACCTCTGACAAAAATTTCGCCATTATCAATGGAGCACCACGAGTCCTTGAGATTTACTCCGCCCTGACGGATCGACTTTACCTCTGTGCCGACAAGCTCGATACCCGCCTCATACTCTTCGAGGACGAAGTAATCGTGTCTTGCCTTGCGGTTATCGGCGATAGATTTGGTTTCCTTTGAGCGCATGATCCGACTCCTTTCGACAAATTTACAAAAACGCCCCCGACTTTCTGCCGAGGGGAGCTGCTTGGCTGCGGCAGTCATATTCTGATACTGCAACATAATTTCTGAAAAATAATCGCGCCTCTGGAGAGACGCGACATACAGTTCTGGCGGAGACGGTGGGATTCGAACCCACGGAGCGTTTCACCGCTCAAACGATTTCGAGTCGTTCTCGTTATGACCACTTCGATACGTCTCCGTATAATGGGTAAATCAGTAAGCACCGGATTTACCATAATATTATATCACGTTCCGTATCAAAAGTCAATAGCTTAACCGGCAAAAATACAAAAAATAAAAGGAGCGTCAAAGCTCCTTTTACTATTACGGCAATTCAAACCTGTTCATCACGAAATATCTTGACGTTCCGTTATCTGCCTGATCGAGTGCAGGATTGAAAGCATACTTTCTGAGATCTGCCAATGTTCCTGCTCCGCCCGATTGTCTGTAGATAGTGCTCATCGTTACAGGATACGAACCCGGATAGCGGTAATTCTTTGACTGCGTGTAGTATACAGACTTGACCTTGTAGTCAACGATATGTAGCTTATAGCAGCCACCCTCGCTAAAAATACGGTTTATCATTGATCCGAAAGCTGCATTCTGGTCGTCAGTAACGCTGCTGTCGGCGTTCCAGCTTGAGTCGCACTTATAGCCCTTTCCGTCCTCCCAGCAGTAATAAAAATCGCCGTTGGAAAGGTATGCACTGCTCGCATTTCGCTCGGTAGCCTGATACTTGAGAGCCACAGTCTGAGCGGCATTGAATATGGTTCTTGCCCTGCCGTCAGCGGTTTTAAGTCGGGTCTTTCTGATATAAGTCATCCATGACGGAACGAGAACGGCTGAAAAAACAGCGATAATAGCGAGAACTATTATCAGTTCAATGAGGGTAAAACCCTTTTTTCTTTTCATACGAGCACCTCCGATAAAATGTTCATATATATTATAGCAAAAAATTCACACTTTGTCAATATTATTGTTTGTTTTTCATGCCAAACTTTGACAATGATAATTGTGCATTCCTACGAAAGAAGCTCCAAAGCCTTCTGAAGCTGAACGTCCTCCGATGTGCCGATGAGTGCGCTGTCCATTTCCACATCAATATCGGGAGCTATGCCTACTCCCTGCCAGCAGTCCCAGTCCCCTACTTTGAAATAGCCGTCAGTGTAGTGGATAACATTGCGGTGGAACGTAGCAACGTTCTGAAAAATACCCTTTCCGAAAGTATTCGTGCCGACAATAGTGGCGTCGTCATACTGTTTCAGCAGCGCCGTAAAAATTTCCGCAGCGCTTGCAGTTTTCTCATTTGTAAGCAGAACTACAGGAGCGTCCGTAAGCTTGCCGTCCTCAGTATCCATAGTGGTGTCCAGACTGTCGTCCTTGCGGTAATAATAGACCGATGCCTTATCAATAAACATATCCGCAGCATGGACTGCCACGCTGGACTCTCCACCGTGATTATCCCTCATATCTATTATAATTGAGCCGAAGTCATTTGATTCCAAAGCATTCCTGATAATGCTTTCCGTGCCTGCTCCTACGCTGTTGTAATCTATGTACAGTACATCTCCGTACATTTTGTACGATGCGTTATCGACAACTTTCTCCTCATCAGGGATAAGCTCAAGTTCGGCAGTTTCCTGCGAACCGCCGCGTTCAATAACAAGACTTACGGCCTTTTTTTCAGCCGATTTTAAAGCCTTTGCGTCACCGAACTCGGAAACCTCGCTGCCGTCTATCGAAACTATTATGTCGCCCTTTTTAAATCCCTGCCTATCCGCAGGCATATCCGCGATTATCTTTGAAAAATACAGTCTGCCCTCGCTATTGAAACTTATCTCAAAGCCTGTTCCGACAGCGCTTGAAGAAGCGTTTACATTATCGGCTATGAATTTCTTTGACGTTATATCGACCTTTTCGCTGTAGGTGTATTTGTCACCGTAAAGTGAAAGATACGCATTTATCTGCTCATCATCGGTCGGGTCATCGGGAACATCTGCACCAGCCTCATTAACCATGAAGTCCTCTATTTCAAGCATCATGGGGTATCTTTCGGCAAACTCTATCTGCTTTCTCTTGCTGAGATAAAGCGCACCTGCTCCTATTCCCATGCTTACTACAGCCGTGAGAATAAACGCAAATGCCCGGCTGTGAGAATCGGTCTGCGGCTTTTTTTCTTCCGCGGCAGGAGTTTCGGCATGAGCCTCGGTCTTAGTTTTTTCGTTTGTATTTTCCATATATCCTCCCAAAGATCCATAATAAGCTTTGTTGTAACATCATTATAACACAGTTTTTCTCATACTTCAAGATTTAATGTAACAATTTATCCATAAAATATAAGAACCTGTCCGCAATGGACAGGTTCCGGTCTGTAAAAAATTATTATTGATCAGTAAGATCCGATTCAAACTCCGTTATAAGTCCGACCACATACCGCTGTATCTCAAGCGCGTCAGCCGCTGTAATGCCGTTTCTTCCTCCGGCAACATCACCGTTGAGCATTCCCTGCTCTGTAATGCAGGTCTTATCCGTTCCGCCGACTCCGTATTTATCGGGATTTGAAACAGCCTGCAAGATCATTACCGCATCTGAAATATCGACCTTGCCGTCACAGTTTGAATCTCCGCGAACCTGTGAAACGTCCGCGGAAACTTCCTTAACATTTGCGATAGACACTGTTTTTTCCACTCCGCTGTCGGAGGTTATTCTGACCGAGTAATTTCCCCACGAGCTGTCGCTGTCATTCTTTACGGTATACACGGACTCCACAGCGCCCTCTATCGGCTCGCCCTCATGATACCACTGATAGGCAACATTTTCGACAGGGCATCTCACGCTTATCTCCTGCGCAGAATCTTTCAGCATATAGAGGTCGTATTCGGCAGAATAAACAAGGAAATCCGAAGGGACTTCAACATTATTCGCCGTCAGGTCGCCCATTACCTTCCACTCATTGCCGCTGTCCTGCAAGAATACGCGAACCGATGTCATTTCAAGCCCTGATTTAAGTTCCATGACATCAAAGGGGATTTTAAACTCAACGATATTGCCACTCCACTTGCATTGACAGCCTGCATATGACTGGTGGTTGAAGTAGATAAAGCCGTTTGACGCGTAATACAGCCAATAATTCTCGCCGCCGTTTTTTATCTGGATATTGTAAACGGGAGATTTTGCACCCTCTGGCAGCTCCGCCATGACGTAAAGATTCTTGTCGTCAGCCTTTATCGAGATCGTGTTTCCGTCCTTTTCAGCTATCTTGTCCGATCCCTGCCACTCGTCCGCATGGGACTTCATTCCGTCAACGACCGTGAGTCCGCTGAGGGTAAGCGGAACGCTGAGAGTGTCCGCGCCTGTTTTGGTCTCAGTTTCATATAATGAGCAGTCCGTTCCGTGAACCGAGCTTTCTGTTATCTCAAAGCTTCCGAGATAGTTTGCGCCCAGTTGAGAGTTCCACACGCCCTCATTTGCAAAGCGTATGCCGTATTTCGGAACTGAAAGTTCGTCATTCAGTCCGCCGTCAATGCAGTTGTCCGCAACAGCCGCAGACCTTACATAAATGTTCCACTCACCGGGCTCAATATTGTCGGGAAGGTGCCACTTAAAGCTGTTTTCGCTCACGGTGCAGGACTTCCAGTCATGAACGTCGGCAGGCATCTCCGCCTCGTAGAATTTTCCGTCCTTTTCGAGGATAAGATACGACTGCGGGTGGAAAACCGCATTTGCAAAGCCTGTATTCTCAACGCTGAAAACGGTCTCCAGTTCGCCGCCCTGCTCGACCTTGGCTGAATGCTCGGACTTTCTCAGAACAAAGCGATAGCCGAGGTGGTCGCGGATAAACTGGTAAACGGTCTGTCCGTAATAGGCGGAATTATCAACGTTTTCAACGTCATACTCCCCGCCGAATGTGTAGTCCTTGTAAAGCTGGAAAATGTTGCCGTTTATGTAGCTAAGACGGGTCTTGTACATTTCGGGGATCGCATTCTGCGGAAGATAAGTCTCATACTTCTTGGCATAGTCAATATTTCCCGAAAATTCGCCGCCGTAATAGGTCTCCTCCGTTACGCGGTGCAGCCAGTTGGTCTCGATCTCACGGTTGGAAAAAGTTCCGAGGTCGCTGTTGCTGCCCATGTAGCCGTCATTGTAGAGTCCCACGCGCTTTGAGAGGAGTTTCTCATTTTCGCCGCTGTAAAGCTCCCCGTCATCGAGCTGACTGCGCTTTATTCCAGCCCACTCCGCAAAAATATCGGGGGTGCGAACCGTTACGGGCACGCTCTCGGGCACAGCGTCAAGCATTGCGTCCAGAAGCTGAGCCTTGTGCGCTACATCGGTGTACTTACCGCCGTGCTGCTCGCCCCACTTGCCCACGAATCCGCTCTCGACAAATGCCAGTATATCGCTGTTTCTTTCGAGTATTCCGCTCTCCTTGATCTGCCTTATGTGGTCAAGTACCTTGTCGAATGTTTCAGGCTCCGGGTTATCTTTTCCGTTGGCATCATAGCGGAATCTCACACCCACCATGCAGCCGTTCCTGCGGCAATTCTCAAAGGTCTGCTCCCACGCATTGAAAAAAGTCTCGTCAAGGTCATAATCCGTACCGGCAGTGTAATTTCCGTCCTCATCTGTCGTGCCGTTCACTCCCGACGAAAACTGCCCGATGTCGATAAAGAAAAGTGCAAGGCTGCCTGTCGGGGAATATACCTTGGTGTTTCCGGGAGAGCAGTTTGCCCATACTGTCGAAGTGTATCCCGCTCCGGGATTCTGTATGGTCTCAACGCTTTCCGTGTAGTTTATTCCGCTGTCAACAAGCCCTTCATCAGCAAAAGAGTTGACAGCATTCACCGGCAGAGCCGCTGCAAGCACAGCCGCTGCTGCCGCTATTGATGTTATTTTTTTCAGCATATCCTGTATCCTTTCCGTTTATTTTTCCCCGTATTCCGACTATATTATACCATATACAAAACTGTCTTTCAAGACGGCAGACACAAAAAAACAAGCTCCGCCTCCTTGAAAGCCTTTTATAAATATGGTATAATTTACATAACGATTGAACCCGTCCGCCCTGTGATCGGGTTCGGAACAAAATAAATTCGGGAGCTGATAAAATGAACATAAACGAAATTCTTGCCGAGCTGGATAAACTGCTCGAAAACTGCGAGATCGAACGTGCAGGCGCTTACCTTGCCGAGCAGACAGACAAGGCTCTGAGCAGCAGTGAAAACTCCGCCGCGATAACTCTTCTGAATGAGCAGATTGGCTATTTCAGAGACTGCGGAAAGTTCAAAGAATCCCTTGCCGCCTGCGAAAAAGTTCTTGCACTTATCCAGAAATGCGGTCTTGAAAGCACTCCCGAACACGCCACCACCCTGCTCAACGCCGCAAACGCTTACCGCGCGGCAGGACTTCACGATGAGGCTTTTAAAGCATACGAAAAGGTCAAGGAGATCTACGACCAAACGCCTGACACAGCTAAACCCCTCTACGCGAGTTACTACAACAATCTCAGTCTTTTGTATCAGGAAACGGGTGACTTTGAAAACGCCGCCGAATGTCAGAAAAAGGCTCTTGTTATCGTGACCAAACTTGGTGACGAGCAGAAAATTGCAATTTCCAGAACCAATCTTGCAGTATCACTTATCCGTCTTGGAAACATTGCTGACGCGGAAAAACAGCTCAACAGCGCACTCGGTTACTTTATCGGTCTGACTCCGTCCGACTTTCACTACAGCGCGGCGCTTTCGGCTATGGGGGACGTTAAATTCCACCTTGGAGAATATGTATCGGCGGCGCAGTTTTACGAAATGGCTCTCTCGGAGACTCAGCTTCACATGGGTCACAGCAACTTCTACGACATCATTGCCGAAAACCTCAGAGTCACACGAGAAAAACTTCCGCCGCAGGGCTGGATAAGCGGTCTGGAGCTTTGCCGCCGATTCTATGAAAGCTTTGGCAGGCCCATGATACACCGAAATTTCCGCAAATATGAGAACCGTATCGTCTGTGGAATGGTCGGCGAGGGTTCGGACTGCCTCGGCTTTGATGACGAGCTTTCGCACGACCACGATTTCGGCGCGGCATTCTGCATATGGCTCGATGATGATCTTTACTCCAAGATCGGCGAGAAGCTGCAAAAGGCATACGACCTGCTGCCCAAAACCTTTATGGGATACACGCGCGTTAAAAGTCCGCAGAGCCGAAAGCGCACGGGAGTTTTCTCAGCGTCAGGATTCTACACCGACCTGCTGGAGGTCGAAAAACTGCCAGAAACACTCTGCGATTGGCTAAGTATATCTCCCGAAAAGCTTGCGACAGTCACCAATGGCGAGATCTTTTCCAACGGCGAAAATACTTTCACACAAATACGCCGTCTCCTGAAAAGGGAGTACCCTTTCGCGGCACGGCTCAAACACATTGCTCAGCAGACCGCGCTGATCGCACAGAGCGGACAGTACAACCTTCCGCGTGCAATAAACCGCGGCGATCTCGTCACGGCGCATATCTGTTTCGGTGAGTTTCTGAAAAGCGCCCTGCGTTGTCAGATATTGATCGAGGGCAGGTATTACCCGTACAGCAAGTGGCTCTTTAAAAGCTGTGAGAATGCCGAAATAAAGGCGCTCCTCTCGAAATCTGCCGCACTTCCCATAGAGAAATGGAGCAGCGAGATAATTAAACCTGTATGCGCGGTTATCCTCGCGGAACTCTGCAACAGTTTTGCGCTGAAATTCGACAGCGACTACCTCGGTTCAGCCGCGGAAATTGTTTCAATGTACGCGGACTCGCGCATAGAAAACGAAAAACTCGCGTATCGGATAGCGGAAATGGAGTTCAAAGCTTTTGACAAGGTTATCAACGAGGGCGGAAGGGCAGACTGTCAGGACGACTGGGAGACATTTTCTATCATGCGCGTCAGCCAGTATCTTACATGGAATACTCCCATGCTCACGCAGTACATCAGCGATTTTGAGAAAGCTATGGCGGACGGGCGCAATCCCATAACCGAAAAATACGCGCGCATGATGCAGTCAACCGCTCCCGAGGAATACGCAAAGATAGAGGGAAAGCTCCCCGAACTCGAAGCCGATTCGGTAAGGATATGCAACGCGGTATGCGAAATACAGGTCGGCTGGATGGAGGATTTCGCCAGGGAATACCCAGTACTTGCCTCAAATGCAAGGGCTATCCACACCTATGAGGACACCGAATGGAACACTTCCTACGAAACGTATCTTCGCGGCGAACTGCTCACCTATTCGCGGACAATGCTGAGAATGTATTCGGAGCACATTGTAGCAATTGCCCGTGAAAACCGCAATCTCGCGAAAATGACCATGGAAAACACCGTAAGGCTATACGGCTACACTTCACTTGATGAGGCAGAACGCGAAAGCTGAACTTATGCTTTACAGTTTCTTGACTTTTCTGTGTACTTATGCTATGCTTAATAGTAATAGGCATTATATCTTCAAATCTCAGAAAGGAGCGTATGACTGCACACCTGTCATACGACGAAAATATGTTGATAAGTATAGTTATTCCTGTTTATAACGTTGAAAAATATTTAAAGACCTGCATTGAAAGTGTCCTTGACCAGACCTACAGGGATATAGAAATAATTCTGGTAGATGACGGTTCTACGGATTCAAGCGGAAGTATCTGTGACGAATACGCAAAAAAAGACAGCCGTATAACGGTTATCCACAAAAAGAATCAGGGCCTCGGGCTCGCAAGAAACAGCGGCATGGAGCTGGTGAAGGGCAGTTTCGTGACATTTCTGGATTCAGATGATTACATCAGCAGCACCAATATTCAGGAGCTTGCCGAAATCGTGGAAAAGGAAGGTGCGGATACGGTTCTCGGCGGGTTCTCAAGAGTTGATGTTGACGGAAATGTTCTCGCCAAGGAGGCATACGACTTTAAAATCTACTCTGACAAAGAGGTTCAAAGCAGCTTTCTCCCGAGACTTATGGGAAGTTCACCCACGCATAAAGATTCTATCCGCCCCTCTGTATGGAACTCGATGTACAGCATGGACATAATAAGAAAAAACAATATCCTTTTCAAGTCCGAAAGAGAGTACGCGGCAGAAGATATCGTTTTCGACATTGAGTATTACCGCTATGCGCAGAAGGTCGTGACTATCAGCACAGCCTCCTATAACTACCGCGTAACTCCCGGCTCTCTCACACAGAAATACCGCCCCGACCGCTTTGACAAGTCGGTTTTCCTGTACAAGTACATCTTCGCAAGGCTGAAAGAACTCGGCTACAGCGGCAATGCTTCAGTCCGCGCCGCACGTCAGTTGTTCGTATACACCCGTATGGCAATTAAGCAGGAAGTGATTTGCAGGGACAGGAAATTTTCCGAAAAGTACAAGCAGATACGCCGGATAATCAACGATAAATTCCTGCGCAGCGTAATCAGCAATTATCCTGTTGAAAAACTGTCGCTCCAGCCAAAGGTCTTTCTCTACCTGATAAAATTCAGACTTTCGCTGCTCATATACGCACTTATAAAAATAAAGGGCTGAGTCGGAATTTTTTCCCGATCCAGACCGTATCTGTGAGGTAACTATGGTTTCATTTTCTGTTATTGTCCCAATTTACAACGGAGAAAAATATATTTCAAGGGCTGTGGAGTCGGTGCTCTCGCAGTCTTACCCTGCAAAGGAGATAATTCTGATAGACGATGGCTCAAAGGACGGTTCTTATAAAAAGTGCACGGAACTGGCTGAGGCACACAGCGAGATACGCTGTATCCACAAGGAAAACAGCGGCGTTTCCGAGACCCGAAATCTCGGCATGAGCATTGCAGTATCGGATTACATTGTCTTTCTCGACTGTGACGACTATCTGCCCAAGGACGCATTAAAAGCTTATGCCGACAGCATTGAGCAAAACGATTCACCCGATCTTGTTATTGCAAACAACTACTCCGACCTTAACGGAAACTTAAAGCTTATGTATCGCATGAAGGGTCAGCAATATGTTGACAGGAATGAGCTTTATAAGCTTATTTGCGGCTTCAAGTACGATCTTGATTTCAAGTCGGGCAATCTGCGTACCGTGTGGGCAAAGGCTTTCAAAAGGAGTGCAATAAAAGACATAAAGTTCGACCCAAAGGTCAGGATCGGTGAGGATATGCTCTTTCTTACCGAATTCGTTATCGGCTGCGGCTCTATTTTCATGATAGAAAAGCCGACATATGTGTATTTCCAGAACGAAAGCTCCGTAATGCACACAATTAAATGGAAAGGCACTGAGGAGAGCGACTATATTTTCGACAAGCTGGTAAGGCTTTTCAAGCCGCTGGTCGAACCGAGATACCTCGGATTTCTGTTCTATGAGTTTGAAGAAAGAGTGTGGATAGCGCTGTCGCAGTCCGACCTGTCCACGGGGCAGAAGTACAAGATCCTGAAAAAGCTCATAACGTCCAAAAAGTACAGAAGATTCCACAATGTTGAAAACTGCACAAGCCGTTCAATAAAGACTTACTCACTGCTGATAAAGTTCAGACTCACGTCCGTGTTCCTATTTGTGCTTTTCATGCGCGGCAAAATAAAGAAACAGATGTGAAATCTGTCGAAATAACTAGGGAGTGTTGACACTAAGCCTAACAACGCATCTTTTCGGCAAAATTTCAC
>ENA-OUOY01000623-OUOY01000623.1-human-gut-metagenome-genome-assembly--contig:-NODE-623-length-23328-cov-4.820092_pt1 | contig 23328 bp, 21 predicted proteins | sample MGYA00237937_ERZ548767 | MGnify/ENA primary metagenome ERZ548767 (study PRJEB26490, sample SAMN05356887) | human gut metagenome | biome: terrestrial biome; feature: human-associated habitat; material... | reverse complement strand
GCAGTACATTTCAATCGTGGATTAAGGGAGCAGCGCTACCGCTGAATAGTTACAAATGAAATTAGTATAGATAGCTTTTCATTGACAGATGCAGGTTTGCAGTTATCTCAGTTGATTGATTGTAATCATGCGGATGAAAACTACGTGAAGCAATTAGCTGAGCGTTTGTCAAGGAGTCAAGGGAAAGTAATCGGATATAAGAAATTTGAATGATTATTTAGGAAGAGAATATGTATCAGATAAGGATAGATTGTTTTGATGAAACGTTAAAGGGGATACGGACTCTGTTTGAGTACGATTTCCAATCAAAAGATCAAGTTTTGGGAAATGTAATTTTACCATACTTAAAAGGAGATTTGTTCATTTTTGCAGGCGCAAAAATAGGTGATCAAAATATCAGAAAAGTAGAGATATATGAAACAGAGAAGTCGATAAAGCAAACTGTTGACGAGGCGAATCATGCAGACCAAATGTTTGACCCTTATACTAGGGAAAACATATTGTGTGATAATGAATTGTCCAATGTCACCCGACTGCTTATTCAAGAAGGATCAGAAATCTTACGACAGCGAGAAAAGAATGAGAAGAAAGAAGAAAAGCTGCAAGCAAAGAAGCCAATGCTCTTTATAAGTCATTCTTCTGAAGATGAAGCAATAGCCTCTTCTTTAGTTACTATGTTGCGAACATTAGGATTCAATAAGAGAAACCTGTTTTGTAGTTCTGTTCCTGGGTACGATATTCCAGAGGGTGAAGATATTTATGATACTCTTGCAACAAAGTTCCTGGAGTATGATATTTACGTAATCCTCTTGTTGTCGAAGAACTATTATGATAGTGTAGCCTGCTTGAATGAGATGGGAGCAACGTGGGTACTGAAAGCAAAGTATTCAACCATTGTTTGCCCAGGCTTTACAGTACCAGAGATAAAGGGTGCTGTCAATCCTAGAAAGATGGCAGTGGTGCTAGATGATTCAAAGCGAGTAAACGGTAAGTTGAATCAGCTGAAGGATCATTTGATAGAGTTCTTTCATTTACCGGAGGTTGAGGACGATACCATTTGGGAGAATGATAGAAACGAGTTTTTAAAATCAATAGAAATAGAAAAAGTAAATGTCAACTCAAACATCAGATAATAATAAACGAATAGCGAAGAATACATTGCTATTGTATGTGCGAATGCTCTTTACAATGGCTGTAAGTCTTTTTACATCACGAGTGATATTGAATACCCTTGGAGTGGAAGACTATGGTATTAATAATGTGGTAGGTGGAATTGTTACCATGTTTACTGTACTCAGTGGTTCGTTGTCATCTTCCATCAGTAGATTTATTACTTTTGAATTAGGAAAAGGTAACTTGCAACGTCTCAAAACTGTGTTCTCCACAGGTGTAAATATCCAGTTGGGAATGTCTATATTGGTGGTAGTCGTAGCAGAGGCTGTAGGAATTTGGTTTTTGAATACTAAGATGAATATCCCTGTAGAACGAATAAATGCAGCAAATTGGGTATTTCAATGCGCCATTCTCACTTTCGTATTAAATCTTTTAAGTGTTCCATATAATGCTGCGATAATTGCTCATGAAAAGATGTCGGCATTTGCTTATATCAGCGTAGTGGAGGTAACATTAAAACTGATAATAGTCTATATGTTGACTATTTCACCATTTGATAGATTAAAAACGTATGCAGTACTTCTCCTTTGTGTTGGAACTATCATACGATTCATATATGGTTACTATTGTAAACGCCATTTTGAGGAATGTACCTATCATTTAGTTTTAGATAAGCCTGTTATAAAAGAAATGACAAGTTTTGCTGGTTGGAGTTTTCTGGGAACAGGTGCTTATATGCTGAATACGCAAGGAGTTAACATCTTGATGAATCTATATTTTGGTGTAGCAGTTAATGCTGCAAGAGGTATAGCAACCCAGGTTGATGCTGCGTTAAAACAATTCGTTAATAATTTTACAACAGCAGTTAATCCGCAGATAACAAAATCTTATGCCCAAGGAGATTTTGACTATATGCATAAATTAATATGTAGGAGTGCTAAATTCTCAGCTTTCTTAATGTTGTTTTTTGCAGTTCCAATTGTTTTGGAAACTCAAACCATATTAACTATATGGTTAAAGAATGTGCCCGATTATGCTGTTGTATTTCTTCAATGGATAACCATTTCATCTTTTGTAGAACCAGTATTATCAAATGCTTTGGTAACATCTATGTTGGCAACTGGTAATATTAAACGTTATCAAATTGTGGTTACAATCGTTGGATGTTTAGTCTTTCCTATATCATGGATTGCTTTTGCGATGGGCATGGAGCCGCAGGTTGGATATTTCATTTATTTTGTTGTGTATAGTATTCTTCTTTTTGTGAGATTATGCTTATTACGTGATATGGTAAAATTACCAATTATGTTATATGTTCGAGAGGTGTTGTTTAAATTGTTGCCTGTAGCTATTATAAGTTTTGCTATACCGAGTCTTTTCCTTTTGGTCATGGAATCAGGATGGATAAGATTAATCGTAATTTGCATAGTTAGCCTGCTGGTTACATCTTCTACAGAATATTTTGTAGGTTTTTCTAATAATGAGCAAAAATTTATAAAAGATAAAATTAGGTTGGTGTTAAGAAAAATATATCGTTAACAATTATGAGTATAAAGAAAAAAATAAAACATGCAATATCGTTTTTATTGCATGGAGAACCGAAACAAGTAACAGCCAAAATCGTAACATTGGCTCCTTCAGAATTACTAAAAGATCGTTGTGCTTTAATAACGGGCGGAACAAGTGGAATTGGTTTTTCTATAGCAGAAGCTTTTTTGAAGGCAGGTGTTAAAGGGGTTGTTATAACTGGAAGAAGTCAAGAGAAAATAGATTCTGCTTGCAAAAAATTAAGCAAGTATGGGGTGTGCTTAGGAGTAGTAATGGATAATACAAAAGTATCAATGTTTTCTGATACTTTTGAAAGTGTTCTACTGTCTTTAAAGCAAAAAGGAATTGAAAAGATTGATATTTTGGTAAATAATGCAGGTGTATTGGGTGGTACAATGCCAAATGCCAAAGAAGAAGAATATGACAGAATTTTAGATACGAATCTTAAAGGAGTCTTTTTCTTGTCACAATTGTTCTGCAATTATATGGTCGTAAATAATATTAAAGGAAATGTTTTAAATATAGCTTCTTCTTCAAGTTTGCGACCTGCAATATCAGCTTATACTCTAAGCAAATGGGGGATTCGTGGGCTTACTTTAGGTGTCGCCCGCTCCTATGCAGAATATGGTATTACTGTAAATGGATTGGCACCAGGACCTACTGCAACTCCTATGCTTGTTTCTGAAGACAACAAAAATCTATTTAATAATAAAATACCTCTTGGAAGATATGCGTTGCCAGAGGAGATGGCTAATATGGCAGTATTTTTAGTATCTGATATGGGACATAGCATAATAGGTGATATAGTTTATATGACTGGAGGGGCAGGGCTGGTTTGTTACGATGACTACAATTATAATTTAAATTTTTAATTACATATGAAAATGGAAATACATTATACAGTTAATAAAAATGCGCTCGTATTGATTTCTTTATTGAAACAATACGGCATAAAAAAAGTGATTGCCTCACCAGGAACCGTAAATGTTCCTTTTGTGGCTAGTATTCAGCAAGATGATTTCTTTGAGGTCTATTCTTGTGTCGATGAACGCTCTGCTGCATATATGGCTTGTGGTTTGGCTAGTGAGAGTGGTGAGCCAGTAGTGATAACTTGCACTGGAGCTACTGCATCTCGAAACTATCTGCCTGCGTTAACAGAGGCTTATTATCGAAAGCTTCCTGTGATTGCAGTAACAGGTACGGATAGAATTGAGAATGTAGGTCATCTTATGCCACAGTCAATAGACAGAAGTCAAATTCAGAAGGATGTGGCAGTATGTAGCGTTTTCTTGAATCAGATAAGAACTGATGAGCAGATGTGGAAGTGTGTTGTTGATGCTAATAAGGCTTTGATAAATGCTACTAGAAGAGGTGGTGCTCCTGTACATATCAACCTGGAGATTAACAATGGTTATTTTTTTAAAAGAAATATGTTCCCTGTAGAGGAACTTCCTAAGGCAAAGAAGATTAGCTATTATGATAGCTTAGATGATAGCCCTGCTATTCCTAATGGTAAGGTAGCAATCTTTGTAGGTTCTCATGTGCCATTTACAGAGGCAGAAACAAACGCCATTGACTATTTTTGTACTAAATATGGTAGTGTTGTTTTCTGTGACCATACGAGTAGCTATCATGGTAAATACCGGGTACTTACAGGGCTGATCGGTCAACAAGAAAATGCGGTGTCTAAAGTTGTTCCTGATATGCTTATTCATATTGGCCAAATTTCTGGTGACTATGCTTCTATGGGATTGGCTGGATGTGCTAAGTCTGTGTGGCGAGTTGCTCCTGATGGAGAACTTCATGATACATTCAAAAAATTAGATTGTCTTTTTGCAGTAGAAGAACAAAAGTTCTTTGAATATTATTCTGCCCAGAAACAAAACGGAGAGAATAATAGCTATCTTGCAGAGTGTCAGGAAGTGTACAAAAAACTATATGATAAGATTCCGCAAGAATTGCCATTTTCTAATATTTGGGTAGCAAAGCGTTTGTATCAAGAGCTTCCTCAGAATTCATTTATTCAGCTAGGTATATTGAACTCACTTAGAAGTTGGAATTTATTCGATTCTAAGAGTCTTGTTGGTGAGTCTTGTAATACAGGTGGTTTCGGTATTGATGGAGGTGTTTCTTCTTTTATAGGCGCTTCTTTAGCAAAGAAAGCTGATTATTATTATTGTGTGACAGGTGATTTGGCATTCTTTTATGACATGAATGTTTTAGGAAACCGCCATATTGATAATAATGTAAGATTGATGGTTGTAAATAATGGAGTAGGAGTTGAATTTAAGTTCTATCACCATCAGAGTGATTTCTTGGATGTGGACAAATATATCGGTGCAGCTGGTCATTTTGGTAACAAATCGCATGAGCTTCTGAAACATTATAGTGAAGATTTGGGATTTGAGTATTTGTCCGCCTCAAATAAAGAAGAATTTGAAAAAGTCTATAGTAGATTTGTTTCAGAGAAGAAAGACAAACCTATTTTGTTTGAGGTATTCACTAATGCTTCCGATGATGATAAGGCTTTGTATATGATAAACCATTTGCAAGGTGCAACCTTAAAGCAGGCGGTTAAGCAGGAAATAAAAAATATTGTTGGGCCTTCTACCGTTAAGGCTATAAAATCAATTGTAAAGAGATAGAATGAAAAGAAAAATAGGAATATTAACAACATATTTTGCTTCTAACTATGGAGCGGCCTTGCAACCATTTGCCCTAAAAAGGACTTTAGAAAATTTGGGTTATGATGTAGAAATGATACCTTATAAGCAGGAGGATATCTACAATCATTACAATCCACTTTATATTAGAAGATTTATTCGTAAAAATCTGGTAAAGGCTATTCAGTATTGCTTTACATTGAAATACCTTTTGCCACGCGATCGAAAATTCAAGTCTTTTGTAGCTACATATATAACTAATGGTGTAAAAAAACTATCTGGGCAAGTTCCTCCAGACAAAGATTATTACTTCATTGGTAGTGATCAGCTTTGGCGAACTTTTGGAAAGGATGAACATTTTGATGATGTTTATTGTGGCTTTTTTAAGTCTAAAAAAGGAGCTAAGAAAATTGCATATGCAGTAAGTGGTGAGCATTTGGATTTGAATGAGACGAATAAGAAATACTTAATGTCAGCTTTTGATAATTTTGATGTTATTTCTGTTCGAGAGAAAAAACGTGCAAACGATTTTTCTGCGTTTTATAGTAAAAAGGAAATAGAAGTCATACCAGATCCTACTATTTTAGTTGAGCCAAAGATTTTTAATGAGATTACATCTATAAATCCTTTGCCCAATACTAATTATGTTCTTTTTTACTGTATAAGGGATAAGGCGATTAATTTTATTGATAAGATTAAAGAATATGCCCAAAAAGCAAATTGTAGATTACTTGTTTTGAGTGAAGGATATTTACCTCAGTTACAGTCTTTATCTAAGAAAGATACGGATATTTTGTATTTACCGACGGCTGGTGAAGAGGAGTTCCTTGGGGCGATGAAGAATGCAAAGGCAGTCTTTACTCCATCTTTCCATGGCAATGTATTTAGCATTTTGAATCATCAGAATTTGTTTAGCTTAGTATTGGATGATGGGCATGACACGAGAGCTAATGAACTGCTTACTCTATTAGGTATGAATAACAGATTGTTTCGAATATCTGATACATTTGTGGATACTCCTATTGATTATGGTTGTGTCGATTCTGAAATTCAGAAATTAAGAGATAAGGCATTAGATTTTATTAAACGATCTTTAATTTAGAATGATATGAAATATGACTATTTGATAGTTGGTTCTGGTCTTTTTGGGGCAACATTTGCTTATTTGGCTAAGAAGCAAGGCAAAAAATGTTTGGTAATAGACAAACGTCCTCAATTGGGTGGTAACATCTATAGTGAGAGCATAGAAGACATCAACGTACATAAGTATGGTGCGCATATCTTCCATACCAGCAACAAGCAGGTATGGGACTTTGTTAACTCTATCGTAGAGTTCAATCGTTACACCAACTCGCCTGTGGCTAACTATAAAGGTAAGCTCTATAATCTGCCTTTTAATATGAACACATTCTATCAGATGTGGGGTGTGACCACTCCCGAGGAGGCACAAGCAAAGATTGACGAGCAGAAGGCGGAGGCTGTAGCTGCATTGGATGGCAAGGAGCCTCAGAACTTGGAAGAACAGGCTTTGACACTTGTAGGCAAAGATATCTTTTACACCTTGATTAAGGAATACACCGAAAAGCAGTGGGGGCGTAAATGCACGGAGCTTCCTGCTTTCATCATCAAGCGTCTTCCTGTGCGACTTGTTTTTGACAATAACTACTTTAATGATAAATATCAGGGTATTCCAGTGGGTGGATACAACAAACTCATCGAGGGTTTGCTGGATGGCGTAGAATGCAAGACTGATGTCGATTTTTTCAATTCAGAATATAAGGATGGCTGGAGAGAGATTGCCGACACCTTGATATATACAGGAGCTTTGGACGAATATTTTGACTACAAGTTGGGTAAACTTGATTGGCGTACCGTTTCGTTTAAGACGAGAGTGGAAGACACGCCAAACTATCAAGGTAATGCTGTGGTGAACTATACGTCGCACGACAAACCATACACTCGTGTGATAGAGCATAAGCATTTCGAGATGTTTGGTGCAGAGATATATAACTGTCCAAAAACTGTTGTTAGCGAAGAGTATTCAACGGAGTTTAAGGAAGGTATGGAACCTTATTATCCTGTAAACGATGAGCGCAATAATAAGTTGGCGGAAGAATACAGAAAATTGGCAGAACAGGAAGAGAACGTCATCTTCGGTGGTCGATTGGGACAATATAAGTATTTCGATATGGCTCCTATCATCGAGCAAGTGATGAATATATTTAACTTCTAATTTTTTTTGATAGATGTTATTAAAAATATTGTTAGTAATTCTTGTATGCAATCTCGTTATTACATACAAGAAAATAAAGAGTTTAATAGCCCCTGCAGTTTTGTTTGTTGGCGGTTTGACTCTTGCTGTATTGATTTCTATACTTTACGAAAAAGAATGGGGACTTGCTAAAATCCATTTTGAAACATTTTCATGCATATTAATAGGTACGTCTATTTTTAGCATAGTAAATATATTATTAAGCAGTAGGAACAATGTTTTAAGCCATAATGATTTGTCTAATTTTTCGTTTGAACAATTATTCAATACGAGGAATCTGAAAAAGGTGTTAGTAGTAGCCTTGTTTTTGCAGATTTATGTGTTTTATACTAAACTTACAACATTTATTAATTATTATGGAACCAGTGACATAGCAACATTGTTGTTCTCTATAAGAATGGATGGAAGAAGTGACGATAAGGTTATGTTGTTTTCATCCCTGTTTTCTAATTTGAGTTATTTTTGTACTTGCCTTTATTTCTTTTGGTGTACAATTATGACCATTTACATTATAGGAAAGGGAAAAAGCAAAACCATATTCTTCCTTCTTCTGCTGAATATGTTTCTGCAATTTATCAAGGAAATGTTGGGTGGAGATAGAGGTACATCAATAAATTCTCTGTTTTGCTTTGGAGTCATCTTTCTATGTAAATATGCAAGCATTAAGAAGCGATTAAGTATTCCAAGAAAGTACTTGGTTAATATGGCAATAGTTGCAGTCCTTATAGCTTCTTCTTTAAAGGCAAGTGCTTTGTTCATGGGACGAGAGCAAGTGGAAGAGAGTACCGCTTCATATCAGTTTGCAGTTTATTGTGGTGCAGAAATCAAAAATTTAGATATCTGGTTCGATCATCCTACGCATTCTGATTGGTTTGGACAGTCCACTTTGTCTGTGTTGGTGAGTGAACTTAATGCAAAATTTAATACAGGTATTTTGGAAACAAAGTATTCTACAATAGACATGTTTAATTCTTATGGAATATACGGATTAGGTAATGTGTTGACTACATTTTATAACTTCTTTCAAGATGGTGGAAATGCGGGAGTTTGTCTGTTCACGTTGGTTATGGCATTGATTGTATGTCTCGTTTTTTCTCAAGTAAGAAAGGTTCGGAATCCTATACATACAAATGTGGTCGATGTGCTTTATGCAAAGATAGCATTCTCGTTGTTGATGTGTTTCTTCGCTAATCGTTTTTATAATGAGATAATCAGTATCATGTTTATGAGATTCTTGTTATATACCTGGATATTGGGATTCTTTTTCAAAAAATATATTTATAAAATAAAACTATAAACTATGAATGTAAAAATACTCGTTTGCTGTCATAAAAAAGACATTATGGCTACCCAATCTCCTTATTTCCCTATTCATGTAGGCAAGGAGTTACATAAGGACGTTTCTATTGGAATAACAGAAGATAACACAGGAGATAATATTAGTATGAAAAATCAGTCATATTGCGAGCTGACAGGTCTTTATTGGGCATGGAAAAACCTTAAAGGGGTTGATGTAATTGGCTTGTGCCATTACCGTAGATATTTTGATTTTCACAATCAATGTAAGAAGTTTCTCCCTTATACACTGTTTAAGACAACTCAATTTAATGATATAGATTTAGACATACCTCAATCAATACTTAATCAAGTATTTGAAGGCAAAATTATTGTTCCAAGATACAAGAGCTATAGAATGCCATTGTATGCGGATTATTGTACGAATCATATTTCTGATGATTTTTTCAAGTTGAAAGATGTGTTCTCTGATGAACCTCAAAAATATAAAGATGCGTTTGGCAATATAATGTATAACAATAACAAACTTATGCATTTTAATATGTTTGTCATGAAGTGGGAGGAATTTGATAAATATTGTACCTGGCTGTTTAATATTCTATCAAAGGTTGAAAAGGTTACGGATATTTCTCATTATAACCCTGTTCAGAAGAGGATATATGGATATATGGCTGAGCGTTTGTTTAATGTTTACATAGAGGCAAACAAATTAGACGTGATACATGAGCCTATAATATGGTTTAATGATGATAACAAGGACGGATTAAAAAATATGTCAACATCTAAATATTTACTTCGCTACGCAATGGATGATTTGGCTATGAAACTAGTTAAATATCATTCTTCTCGTTTTTAGGCTTATTAGTTATGTGTAAGTACTCAAACACGAACATGACAATATCAATAATAATAATAAATTACAACACTCATCAGCTCACCAAGGAGTGTATTGACAGTATTGTCGAAAAGACGAAGGGTGTGGATTATGAGATAATCGTTGTGGATAATGCCTCTACGGATGGTAGTCAAGAAATTCTTGCTTCGGATAAGAGAATTAAATTTATTGAAGCTGGAGAAAATCTTGGATTTGGCAAGGCAAATAATTTGGGAGTGAAGAATTCACAAGGAGAGTATATTTTCTTCTTGAACTCCGATACCTATTTGGTGAACAATGCCATCTACGAGTTGTGGAAGTTCAGCGAAGAGCATAAGGATGAAAAAATAGGAGCCGTTGGATGTATTCTTACAGGCCGGGATGGCAATAGATGTCATTCTTATGCAAAGTTGCCTACAGCAGGTAGAATATTGAAATCTTATTTGGTTGCCCCTTTCTATAAATCTGTGGCAAGGAGTATTATGGCTATTGATAGTGAGGATGAGAGTGCTTCTTCCTTTCAGGTAGGTTATGTTACGGGAGCTGACATCTTTGTAAAGAGAGATGTTTTAGATGAATGTAGAGCATTTGACCCTGATTTCTTTATGTATTCTGAAGAGTCAGAGATGCAGCATAGATTTAAGAAGAATGGTTATCGCAACTTGATTATCAAAACTCCTAAGATTGTTCACTTGGAGGGCATGAGTCAGGCGAAGAAGCCGAAGCCTACCATGAGGAAGATTATCATGACACAGTCAAGCCTTTACATCTATGTCAAAAAAACGCAGTCTGCAATGGTTTACAAACTGTTCAGAATGGCATTTTTCTTTGTCAGAATACCATTTTTGCTTTTGTCTAAGTACACTTTAAATGAAAAAAAACAATATCTAAAAATGTTATTAGGATAATCTGGCTCTGAATTTTGGACGCATTCATTTTATATAGGAAGTGAACTGAGCAGAGTGGATGGGGAAATCAAGATTGGAGATAACTGCTATATTGGTTCAAGATGCATATTCATGCCTGGCGTGAAAGTTTGTAACGATGTTATAGTTGGTGCAGGAAGTTGTGTCTCCAAGAGCCTGACTAAAAGGGAGTTTATGTTAACCAACCACTCCGTCATCTCCCTATCCATGCAGATGAAGCGATTAAGAAATTTGGCGCTCCTATTGGCCATATTGGTGGTTGTAAAATTTACAAGAGAAATATATAAAATATGAGAATAGTAATTGATGGTCGTCCACTTGTTGACAGACCTGTCGGTATAGGAACATATACCATTGATGCTATCAGGGCGATATGCAGGTATCTTCCTGAGTGGAAAGTAGTATTGGCATTGCCTGGCCCTCTGCATCCCGATGTGGAGGGATTGCCTTTGGATAAGATAGAGTTAGCTATAGAGCCTCTGCCGTTCAAGACAAAAAGGTTTGTATGGATGCACCTGAAACTACCGTTTATTGCTAAGAAATACAAGGCGGATATTCTGTGGAGTACCAACAAGTTGCTTCCACTCTTCAATTTCAGTAGTTATAAGACGATGATAACGTTGCATGATGTGGTATGGAAAGAATATCGTAGCACCATGAGCAACGAACTGAGCATCAGAATATCGTCATGGTTTATGGACAATTCCATCAACAAGGCTGACTATATATGGTACAATTCATATTACACGAAAGGAAGAATCGAACACTATTTCCCAAAGTTGCGCAATATGAAAAGCGTTGTTGGTGATGGCTGTAACACCAGATTTCAGAGAATAGAAATATCACCATCTGAGAAACAGCAGATTCTTGACAAGTATGGTGTACAAGATGGTTTCCTCCTTTTTGTGGGTTCGCTCGAACCTCGTAAGAATCTCACTTTCTTGGTGAAGCAGATGCCTGAGATATACAAGAGGACATCCCAAAAACTTCTTGTCGTTGGTGCAAGAGGATGGAAGAACAATGGTATTTCCGAGATTATAAACAATCCTTCTTTTAATAAGGAATCTGTTGTCTTTGCAGATTTTATCAGTAATGAACTTCTTGTGAAACTCTATAATATGGCAACTTGCTATGTATCTACAGCTCTGAACGAAGGATTTGGTATGCCTCAATTGGAAGCCATGTCGTGCGGTTGTCCTGTAATTACAGCGAATAATTCAGCAATGACAGAGGTGGCTAAAGGCAGGGGAATCCTTGTGGATGGTTGGGATGAGCAGACTTGGATAAATACGATTTGTGAAACCATTGAAAATAAGACTAAATTGGATTCCCTCAGAAATCCAGATATTAGCGAATACTCATGGGAAAGAATCATCAATGATGTCAAGAAACTATTAAATGAATAATCGCCAATGTTGGAATGTATAACATTCAAAGTTATTCCTGTTTGCTATCAAGACGCAAAGAGTCTTGATGCGGCAGATGCCGATTTTCTTGTGGAGTCGGATGATTGGAATGATTATGGATATAGCACTACTTATCATCTCCATGCCAGTAATAAACTGACTGGTGACAAGACTTCATATCTTGGATACATACAAATCATGAAGGTGGGGCAAACTATGAATGATTCCAATCTGCTGGGAATATTGTTCAAAGAGAATAAGGGATTTTTCAATTCGTTGCCCGACAATTTTGTCTCTCTTTCTTTTTCTCTCGACTTATATCGAGGTGTTAGTAAATTGCTAAAGTCTTATGAGGAGCGTAAGCTATTTATGGATTCACTCAATATGATATTGGATGAGGACTCTCCTTATTATAAGATGGTAAAAGATGAAGAATGCTTTGAAAAGTCGTTGCTTAGAAATGCTACAATGAACTCGTTTGTCCTCAGAAAGGCGAAGCAGATGATGTTGGGCGATATGGTATTCTATGACCTTGACGAGAGATCTATGGATGTAACATACAATAATGCTCAAGAAATTCATATAGACTTCAAGTGCCCAGATGGAGTGTCGGGCAATGAAGATGTGCCTTATGGTATGGTAGCGTTTATCGGGCATAATGGATGCGGAAAGAGTACATTCTTATATGAATTGGCAAAATGGATTTATACGGTTCCTACATTGAGACATCGATTGTCGGAGACAATTCAGGTTAAACCTTCTGATATAGGTACAACCAAGCTATTGATGTTCTCTTATAGTGCGTTCGATAATTTCCTTTTTCCAGGCATTACTCTTTCTGATTATAGATTGATGGCAGAAGGTGTGGAGTCTCGTGAAGGGCGTTTCATCTATTGCGGTGTGCGTGATGTAAGACAGGAGATGGAGCAGCTGATAAAGAAGGAGATAAAGCGTCAAAATAAAGGTGAAAACTCAGAAGAGAAAGAACGAAACATTATCGTACAAGATACAAGAATGGAGGACGTGAAGATAAAACCAATCAAGAGGCTTGCTGCGGAATTTTCAGAGGCTCTCCTTAGTATTAATTACGATAGTGCAAAATGCGATGCTTGGTATGTAATGTTGGAAAGATGTGAGGAATTGGTACCTTCTCTATATCAAGATATAAAGTTTTTTAGCAGACTCAGATTAGACTGGAAAGATGAGAATGCAGAAAGATATCTGGGTATGTCAACAGGAGTAAAGTTCTTCTTGCACATCATGAGCCATATCTATGCATATAATGAGGACAATAGTATCTTGCTGTTTGATGAACCAGAAAACCATCTTCATCCGCCTATGCTCTCGTTTATGATGAGCGAGATAAGGAAGGTTATACGCAGGACGCACAGTGTCATGCTTGTTTCAACCCACTCTCCCGTGATCCTTCAAGAAATGTTTACGAAAAACACATTTGTCATTCAGCGAGATGGTGAATCGTTTACCTTCAAGCATCCCTTAACAGAGACTTACGGAGAGAATTTTGGGTATATCAACCGTCTTGTTTTTGGTCTAAACAGCGACATCTGTAATTATCATGATGTGTTTGACACTATCTATCGGAAATATCGCTGTGATGATATGGACAGTATAGAAGATGTCATAAAGCTCTTCTGTGAGAAACTGGAATGCGAGTGTTTGAGTAGCCAGATGGTAGCCTATCTTGCCAACAAATATGAATTTAAAGAGGAGAAATAGGACTATGTGGATACTTCCGAAACCGTTACTCGCAGATGCTTTGGCTGATATTGCAAAGGTTATAAAAGCCAACAAAGGCAGTCTTGATACGGCTGATGCTACGATGTTGGACACGTTATATCATACTTACGACAAGAACAACGGCACGGTATCTTTGGCTGACAACAATGTCTTTTCATCAGCTAAACAAAATGTGTTGCTTGCCTCATATGATAAGACGCAAAAAGGTGGAAAACTTGTTTATATCCGTCAAGAGCTGTTGGCAAATGTGGATTATTGCCCAATGTGTGGCATTATGCCGCCGAGTCAATTGGATCATCAGATGCCAAAGGTTGAATATAAGTCACTTTCTGTATGTCGTCTGAATCTGGTTCCGACTTGTGGGGTATGCAATAATAAAAAGCGCACTGGCAAACCTTCTGATTTTGTACACCCTTATTATGATTATGGACTTCGTGGCATTCCGTTTTTTGATGTGGAAATCCACTCTAATCCCAATACACATAGAATGTCATGGAAATTCAAGATTAACAAGGCTATCATTCAAGACCCGACTTTAGCCGATAAGGTGGAGAAACAAATTGGTGTCATAAAACTATTTCGACGATTGACAAAAGAGACAAACATTTTGTTGTCTGATATTCTTTCAGTAGGCATTAAGTTTCAAGAACAACTTGACATTATTTTAGAATATGAATACAATAAGTATAAACGCTATGGACAAAATGACTGGAGGGTTGTTTTTCTGGAAGCATTGAGAAATTCCAATTCTTTCACTATAAATGAGGCAATGGTTTATTCAAAAAGCATCAAGCCGATTAATGGTGGAGTGAACGCATAATAGAAATTTTTTAATTTATGGAAAAAGTTAAGATAAAAGTATTAACATTTCACGCAGTTAGTAATCATGGTTCCGCATTACAAACGTTAGCAACCCAAAAGAAATTGGAGGCGCTTGGATGTGAAGTGGAGTTTATTGATTTCAGACGCTATGATTGTGTAAGTTCTGCCAATCTTGTGAAATTTTGGAACAGAGGCCGGAAATTTCCTCTTACTTGGATACGTGCAGCTATTCTTTGGCCACAATTTAAAAGATGGGAAAGAATGTTTGGAGAATTTCGCAAGAAATATATCCATTTAGGTAAACCAATGTATACGTCTGAGGAACAACTTAAGAATTTTCCGCTTGATGCAGATGTTTATTGTGTAGGAAGCGATCAGGTTTGGAATAGTGATTGGAATGAGGGGATAATACCTCCTTTCTTCCTTAGTTTTATTCCAGACAATTGCAAAAAGATATCCTACTCCTCAAGTTTTGGGCTCACTGAGCTTCCAGAGAAAGAGAAGCCTGAAATAAAGAAACTGCTTTCTTCTTTTGATTTTCTCTCTGTGAGAGAAAGTAGCGGAGTAGATATACTTCACGATTTAGGTTTTGATGGTGAACATATTCTTGACCCAACATTAAATATGACGAAAGAGTTTTGGGCTGAATATACACCTCCAAGAATGGTAAAAGAACCATATTTGCTTATCTATCAATTGTATTCAAGCAAGGAGTTTGATGATTATGCCATAAGGGTGGCTAAGCATAAAGGGTTGAAGGTTGTGAGATTGTGCACATTGTATCATCAACTCATTAGACCAGGAAAAGGCATTTTAGCTCCACATGTGGAAGATTTTCTTTCACTTGTCAAATATGCAGATTTGGTGATGACAGATTCTTTCCATGCAACAGCGTTCAGCGTTAATCTGAACAGAAACTTCATCAGCATAATTCCAAAGTTTGGTGGTCGTATATTTAGCTTGTTGGAACTTGTGGGATTAAAGCGCAGGGCAACATCAAACTTAGATGACATTACAATAGCTGATGATGAAATTGATTTTGAAAGCGTAAATAAAGTTCTTGATGAAATGCGAGAAAAAGCAGATGCGTATTTACACAAAGCGATAGGAATATGATAGAAAAAATAACAGAAAATTGCACTGGTTGTCGAGCTTGTGAACAGATTTGTCCTCGTAAAAGCATTTCTATGCAACCAGATAAAGAGGGGTTCATTTATCCTGTAGTTGATGCTGAGACTTGTATAGACTGTGGAGCATGCAAAAAGATTTGCCCTCAAAACAAAGAATCTCATAAGCCTGAAATTTGTGATGTTTATGCTTTGGTTGCTAATGATAAGGAAATATTGTCAAAAAGTTCTTCTGGTGCATTATTCGCAGTTTTGGCAAAGTCTGTAATTGAAATGGGAGGATATGTTGCAGGTTGTGTTTTCAATGAAAATATAGTTGCCCAACATATTGTAACAAATAATATCAAGGATATTGAGAAACTTCAAAGTTCAAAATACGTACAAAGCGACACTTTGCATGTATTTACTGAGGTTAAGAATTTACTCAAAGATGGTAAAACAGTTCTTTTCTCAGGAACTGGATGTCAAGTGGCTGGATTAAAATCATTCTTGAGAAAGGATTATGATAATCTTATCACGTGTGATTTAATCTGCCATGGTGTACCTTCGCCAAAATTGTTTGAGAAATACAAAGAATGGTGGAGTTTAAGGAAGAAAGGAGATGTTAGAGATGTCAATTTCCGAGATAAGAAAAAACAAGGATGGGGATTAGGGTATAAGGTTAAGGTTAAGGTTAAGGACTACTATAGCTTCGCCCATTTGGATCCTTATTATTTCCATTTCTTGGAAGGCAATATATATCGCCGTTGCTGCTATGATTGTCATTATAATTACGGTAACCGTTTGTCCGATATAACCATGGGTGATTATTGGGGACTTTTAGATTGCCATCCGGAGTTCTATGATTTGAACGGGGTTTCTGTCGCAGTAGTCAACACATCAAAAGGAAGGCATTTCTTACAGAATAATCTAAGCAATTTCAAATGGCTTGTCTCTAATTTTGATTCAGCTTCTAAATCGAACAAGAATTTGCTGAGACCAACTCAATGCAATGAGGAAATACGAGATAGAATATATTCTGGTATAGATGAACTTGATGCTATCACATTCTTTGAACGAAATTTCCCTATGTCGAAAGTTACGATGATGAAGTTTTGGTTGAAATCCAAATTCCCTGCAAACTTGAAACTATCAATTAAGAAAATGTTGAAAAGATGGAAATAGTCGTTAATGCTCGCTTTCTTACTCAATCTATGACTGGCGTTCAACGTTTTGCCGTTGAAATATGCTTGTTGTTGAAGAAGGCATTGGGTAATGATGTTAAGTTTGTTGCTCCTGCAAACATTCTTCAAAAAGAGTATGCGAAGATGTTGGAGGTCGAAGTTGTCGGAACTCATCAGGGACATTTATGGGAGCAATGGGATTTGCCTCGCTATTTGAAAAAGAAAGGGAGCCCTTTGCTGCTATGCTTGTGCAATACTGCACCTCTTATATATAATAATAAGGTAGTGACGGTTCACGATGTGGCATTTGAAGCCTATCCGCAGACTTTCAGTAAGTCATTCCTCTATGTTTATCGCTTTATGATTCCCCGAATCATGATGTCTGCCAAACATGTAATTACTGTCAGCGAGTTCTCGAAGGATGAGATAGTGAAATACTATGGTATTGAGAAAGAGAAAATATCTGTGGTATATAATGCTGTAGGAGATTCTTTCAGACCTATTCATGATGAGGAGTTAAGCAAGAAAAAATATTTCTTGGCAGTATCTTCATTGAATTATCGTAAGAATTTCTTGGCTGTATTGTCTGCTTTCGAGATATTCCAAAAGGAAAATAAAGATACACGGCTTTATATCATCGGAGATATAAAGAATGCCAATTTCAAAGGCGTGAATATTGATAGATTCTATGACAATCCTTCCATCAAGTTTCTTGGCAGAGTGTCGGATGAAGAACTTGTGAAATATTACAGCAATGCCGCCGCCTTTGTCTATCCGAGCATCTATGAAGGATTTGGCATACCACCATTGGAGGCTCAAACTTGTGGATGCCCAGTCGTAGTTTCTGATATTCCACCATTGCATGAGGTGGTTCAAAAGAGTGGTTTATATTGCAATCCTTACGATGTCAATGACATTGCTTCTGCCATGAATGATATTTTGACTAAGGCTGAGAATTTCAGACAGAAAGGATGTGAGAATGTAAAGCGATTCTCTTGGGAGAACAGTGCGAAAACAGTATTGAATAGTTTAACAAAGTAATTAATTTTTAGAAATATGATAATTACAAAAACTCCATTCCGCATGTCTTTCTTCGGAGGTGGAACTGACATGCCTGCTTTTTTTAACGAACATGGAGGTGCAGTAATTAGCACCACATTTGACAAGTATTGTTATGTAAATGTGCGACACATGCCGCCTTTTCATCCTTATGTTTCGGAGTTGGTGCATAACCGTTTCGAGCGTGTGAACGATATAGAGGAGATAGAGCATCCGTTGATTCGTGAGTGCATGCGTCTGCACGACATACACGAAATTCGCTTGACATACGAAGGAGACCTGCCTGCACGTACTGGTCTTGGCACCAGTTCTACATTTGCTGTGGGTATGCTCAATGCTTTTTGTGCTTTGAAAGGCAAGATGATGAGCCATCGTCAGTTGGCTGAAGAAGCAATCAAGGTGGAACGCGACATCTTGCAGGAACATGGTGGGTGGCAAGACCAAATAGCCGCAGCATACGGAGGACTAAACCGTATCGATTTCCATGACAATGATTTCTCTGTACATCCTGTCATCATCTGTCCAGAGCGCAAGAGACAGTTGGATGACAACCTGTTGCTATTCTATACTGGCGTGCAGCGATTCTCGTCTGATATCCAAGCTGACACCTTTGCCAAGTCTATTGACAAAACACAACAACTGAAGGACATGTTGGCTCTTGTGGATGAGGCTGAGGCTATACTGACAGACAAGAACCGTAGTCTGAATGAATTCGGACATTTGCTTGACAAGACATGGAAACTGAAACGTGGCACTGGTTCCAAGGTTAGTAACAATGCCATTGATGAACTTTATGACATAGCCATGAATGCAGGTGCACTTGGTGGAAAGTTGCTTGGCGCAGGTGGCGGTGGATTCTTGCTGTTCTATTGCGAGAAGGAGAAACAGCCTGCTCTTATTAAGGCTATGGAGAAACTGATGATAGTGCCATTCAAGTTTGAGAACGAGGGCGCACAAGTATTGTATTATGCCCCTACAGCTTATTCTCCAAGAAAAGAAGTTAAACTATTGTAAGAATATTGATTATGGAAGAAAGAATATCAAAGCATATCGACATGCTCATAGAGCGATACCCATCACTCAGTGTGTGCAAAGAGGAAATCACGTTAGCTTACCAGACTTTGGAAGAAGCATACAGAGATGGGCGCAAGATGCTGGTTTGTGGTAATGGTGGCTCAGCCTCAGACTCTGAACATATTGTAGGCGAATTGATGAAGGAGTTTAAGTTGAAGCGCAAAATCTATGCGGCTCAGATAGAAAGACTGAAGAAAATAGATACAGATATGGGACAGGTGCTTGCAGAACATCTGCAAGGTTCGCTGCCTGCCATTTCTTTGGTCGGTGAACCATCGCTGACCACAGCATTTATGAACGATGCTGTGCCAGTCTTGATTTTCGCCCAACAGGTGAATGGCTTGGGGCGTGCAGGCGATGTGTTCTTGGGTATTTCTACTTCAGGTAATAGTAAAAATGTACTTTATGCAGCAGTCGCTGCAAAGTCTAAGGGCTTGAAGGTAATTGGTTTGACTGGTCAGAACGAAAACAAGTTGGAAACATTTGCAGATGTTTGCATCCATGTCCCAGAGACGGAAACGTATAAAATTCAGGAACTTCATCTTCCTGTATATCATTGCTTGTGCTTGATGCTAGAAGAGAAATTCTTTGGTAACCAGTAGTTAAGTGAAGAGTGAAAATTAATCACTAAACATTACTCATTAAACTTTATTTGAAATGAAAGTAGTACTTATGGCAGGCGGTAGAGGAACTCGTATCGCCGAACTATTCCCAAATATCCCTAAGCCTTTGATTCCTGTGGCAGGAATGCCAATCCTTGAAAGAGAAATCAGGTCTCTGCATGCCCAGGGATTCGATGACATCATCTTGACCATTGGTTATCTCGCCGATAAGATTATGGCATATTTTGGAGATGGCAGTCAGTTGGGTGTGAAGATAGAATATTTTGTAGAGGAGACTCCCCTTGGTAATGCTGGAGCCTTGTTCCGTCTTCGTGATCAGATAGGTGATGAGCCTTTCCTCCTTCTGAATGCGGATGCCGCCTTCGATGTGGACTTCAATCGCATGGTTGCTTTCCATAAGAATCACGGCGGTCTCGTCACACTATTTACTCATCCTAATTCCCATCCATACGATAGTGGATTGATTATTGCGGATGAGCATGGTGCAGTAGAAAAGTGGCTCGCCAAAGAAGACGAACGTCCGGAGTGGTATGAGAATCGAGTGAACGCTGGTCTGCATGTGATAGACCCAAAGGTTTTGGACATCAGCATCAAGTATCTTGAGATGGATGCGGAGACTGGTTTCCCAAAGGGCAAGGTTGATTTGGACCGCCAGCTTCTCAAACCATTGTGTGGCTCTAAGAAGATGTTCTGCTATGACAGTCCAGAGTATGTGAAGGACATGGGTACACCAGAGCGTTTCCACCAGGTGGAGGCAGACTATAAGAATGGTGTTGTTCAGGCAAAGAATCTCAGCAACAAGCAGAAAGCCATCTTCTTGGATCGTGACGGAACCATCAACAAATATGTGGGATTCCTTCGCCAAATCGACGAATTTGAGTTGATAGAGGGTGTATCGGAAGCCATCAAGCTGATTAACCAGAGCGGATATTTGGCCATCGTTGTTACCAATCAGCCGGTCATCGCACGAGGTGAGGTCTCTTGGGATGAACTCCATGAGATTCACAAGAAGATGGCTACTCTCTTGGGCAAGGATGGTGCGTATGTGGATGGTGTTTACATCTGTCCTCATCACCCAGACAAGGGCTTTGAGGGTGAGCGGCCAGAATATAAAATCGATTGCGATTGCCGCAAGCCAAAGCCAGGCTTGTTGCTCCAGGCTGCTAAGGACTTCAACGTCGATATGTTGGAATCATATATGATTGGCGATAGTCATCGTGATGTGGAGGCTGGCGAGAATGCTGGGGTGAAGAAGAGCATCAAAGTGGAAGAGAATGAGGCAAATGCTTTGATGAAAGTTCTTGAAAAGATAGTATTGAAATAGTTTTATGTTTACCGATACACAAATCATTATCATGGCTGGCGGCGTTGGCAGCCGCTTCTGGCCAATGTCAACCCCCGATTGCCCAAAGCAGTTCATAGATGTGATGGGAGTCGGCCGTTCCCTCATACAGTTAACAGTAGATAGATTGAAGCCAATCTGTCCTGTCGAGAACATGTGGGTAGTGACAAACGAGAAATACATTCGCATTGTCAAGGAGCAAATCCCTGACATGCCAGTAGATAACATATTAGCAGAGCCGGAGGCTCGCAATACCGCTCCATGTATTGCTTATGCCTGCTGGAAGATCCAGAAGAAGCATCCTGATGCCAACATCGTGGTGACACCATCCGATGCCCTGGTCATTAATACCTCGGAGTATCAGCGAGTGCTCAGCAAGGCATTGAGCTATACTTCCGATAAGAACGCCATCGTTACCATCGGTATTAAGCCAAGCCGCCCGGAAACAGGTTATGGCTATATTGCCGCAGCAGAGCCAACATCCGTAGATGAAATCTACAAAGTCGAGGCTTTTAAGGAAAAGCCAAACTTGGAGATAGCCGAGCAATACCTTGCTGCTGGCAATTACTATTGGAATGCCGGAATCTTCGTATGGAACATCGATACTATCAGCAATGCAATCCGTACCTTCCAGCCAAATCTTGCCAATATCATGGATGAGATGGCTCCTTCTTTCTATACCGAACAGGAGAAAGAGGTAGTCGGCAAGCTCTTCCCAACCTGCGAGAAGATAAGCATTGACTATGCCGTGATGGAGAAGTCGAAGGAAATCTATACTTTGCCAGCTGAGTTTGGATGGAGCGACTTAGGCAGCTGGGGTAGCCTCCGTACCTTGCTCCCTCAAGATGAGGCTGGCAATGCCAAGGTAGGCAAGGGTATCCGATTGTATGAATGTAAGAATTGCGTGGTTCAGGCTGCCGATGAAAGCAAAGTAGTGATTCAAGGTTTGGATGGCTATATAGTAGCAGAGAAGCATGGACAGTTGCTTGTTTGTTCATTGAAAGAAGAGCAGAGAATTAAAGAATTTGGTAAGTAATATAATTTCAATTAATTATATATGAAAGTTGCAATCGTACAAGAATGGCTTGTCACTGTTGGTGGCTCAGACAAGGTCGTAAAGGCAATCTTGGATGTATTTCCAGATGCCGACATATATACATTAGTAGCAAAAAAAGATGTGTGTGATGAACTTGGCATTCCTTGGGAAAAAGTTCATACTTCTTTTATTCAGAAAATGCCTTTAGGTACTAAGAAGCATCGCGCGTATTTACCTTTGTTTCCTTTTGCCATCGAGCAGTTTGATTTGAGAGGATATGATGTCGTTATTTCTTCTTCTCATTGTGTGGCAAAAGGTATTTTGACCAAGGCTGACCAGCTCCATATCTGTTATTGTCATAGTCCTATCAGATATTGTTGGGACATGTATAATGAATATTTGGAGGAGTCGCATTTGGATAAGGGCTTCAAGAGTTGGTTAGTTCGTCTCATGCTTCATCCTATCCGTCAGTTTGATGCTATAGCTGGAAGCCGTGTTGATTATTATATTAGTAATTCTGACTATGTAGGTCAGCGCATCAGAAAGACATATAGAAGAAAAGCTACTACCATTCATCCTAATATTGATATCTCCAATTTTGAATTATGCAATGATAAACAGGAATATTATTTGGCAAGCAGTAGATTAGTCGCATATAAGAAAATAGATACTATTATTGAAGCATTCAATAAGATGCCAGGCAAGAAGCTTGTTGTTATCGGTGGCGGTCCTAATCTAGAGGCTTATCGTAAGTTAGCTAAGGATAATGTGACGGTAATGGGATATCAGCCATTTGATGTGCTGAAAGACAAGATGCAGCACGCTAAGGCTTTTGTCTTTGCTGCTGATGAGGATTTTGGTATGATTCCTATTGAGGCTCAAAGTTGTGGTACACCAGTGATCGCATATGGACATGGTGGTTCTCTTGAGACAGTAAACGGTGGTAAGACTGGTTTGTTCTTTAATGAGCAGACTCCTGAAGCTATCGTAGAAGCCGTAAACAGGTTTGAGGCTATGGGTTCACAACCATTCGCTCCTGCTGATTGTCGTCAATGGGCTGAAGGTTTCTCTGAAGAAAGATTCAAAAGAGAAATCAAGGAGTTTGTTGAAGAGAAATACGAGGAATTTATGAAGAACGGAATAAATATTGATTAATATGGGAAAGCTAACTACAATACTCTGTTAATTCTAACGTAATCGTTTGAAAATGAGAGAGTTAATTAACG
>ENA-OUOY01000617-OUOY01000617.1-human-gut-metagenome-genome-assembly--contig:-NODE-617-length-23619-cov-8.952258_pt1 | contig 23619 bp, 18 predicted proteins | sample MGYA00237937_ERZ548767 | MGnify/ENA primary metagenome ERZ548767 (study PRJEB26490, sample SAMN05356887) | human gut metagenome | biome: terrestrial biome; feature: human-associated habitat; material... | reverse complement strand
TCGCCCTGCTCCACGCGGTACTGCTTACCGCCGGTAACAATGATTGCGTACATTTTGTTCATTCCTTTTCGTTGTACTCGCTGGTCGTAAAGGCAGACCCTTACTGCGGGCCATTTCAGGCGCCCACACCATGCGGCTAGAATATTATAGCAAAAACCAAACCGGATTGCAAGAGGAAATTTCCCCTTTCGCGCAAATTTTTTACGCTTTTTTCTGCCCGGCCTGTTCTATGGCGGCCTTTACCTGCGCATTATAGGCCTCGGTCTTTTCCAAAAACAGCTTGCACGGGCTGGAGGCCAGCAGCTGGGTGTCCTTCCCTGCAAAGGAGATGGGACCGTCCAGCTTCTTTTGAGCCGCCTTGTTCTCTGCGTTCAGCGCCAGCGGCACAAGCAAAGGCTTGTCCTTGAGCTTGCGGGTAAAGTACACCTCTGCCGCAATGCCCGCCACCACGGCGATGCCTGCCACCAGCTGGGATACCCGCAGCCCGATGGAGGGCACCAGCATCAGGCTGTCGGTGCGCAGACCCTCGATCCAGAAACGGCCTGCGCCGTACCAAATCAGATACCGCAGGGTGATGTCGCCGTTGAACTTGCGTTTTTTGATGTAGCGGAACAGCAGGAAAAAGCCCACAAAGCACCAGATGCTCTCGTACAAAAAGGTGGGGTGCACCGGCAGGTTGGGGTCGATGACTACACCCTTGGGCACCGTGACCGTGCTGCTCATCAGGTAAGCACGGGTAGCCTCGCTGTACATTCCCCACGGCAGGGTGGTGTTGCAGCCAAAGGCCTCCTGATTGAAAAAGTTGCCCCAGCGGCCGCAGCCCTGCCCGATGAGAAAGCCCATAGCAGTCAGGTCGAACATGGGCAGCACCGGCACGCCCCGCCACTTACAGGCCAGTCCGCCGAACAGAAAGCCGCCGATAATGCCGCCGTAGATGGCAAGGCCGCCATCCCGGATGGCGATCATCTCCCAGATACTCTCGTATTTAAAAGGTGCCATAGCTACATAGTAGGCGCGGGCGCTGATGATGCCCAGCACTACGCCAATAAGGATGACGTCCACCATGCTGTCCGGGTCTACGCCAAATTCCAGACTGTGCCGGAAGGCAAAGACCAGCGCCAGACACAGACCCACTGCGATGCACACGCCGTACCAGTAGATGCTGACCCCGCCGATGGTAAAGGCCACGCGGTTCAGCTGAAAACTCAGTCCCAGACCCGGGAACTGTACCAGATTTGTCATTCTTCTTCCTCCTCGTCCTCTTCTGCCGCCTGCGCCGTGCCATCCGGTAGGATGTACATGGTAGCCATGCGGTCAGTGCACAGGATGTGCTGCAAAGCAGCGTCCGCATCCTCTGCGGTCAGCCCGGCCAGCATGGAGATCTGCTGCGCCACCGTCTGGCCGCTAAGGGCAAAGTCTGCCATCTGGCTGGCGGAGTCTTCCACGTTTTCCAGATTTTCGATCAGCTGACCGTATTTTTCGTTCTTGCACAGGGTAAACACTTCCCTGTCCACACCGGCGGCGCGTACCCGGGCGATCTCGTCCAGCAGCAGCTGCCGCACGGTGTCCGGCACATCGCTTTCGCCAGTGAACAGGATGCAGCAGCAGCCGTCCACCCGCAGCACCTCGCCGCCAAAGCCGGGATTCACAAGGCCTTCGTCATACAGGCGGCGGTACAGCGGCGACATCCCGCCCACGATGCAGCTGAGCACAAGGTCGTACAGCGCCTCGGTGCGCAGATCGTCCGCAGGCAGCGGCTCTTCCTTAAAGCCCACGCCGAAGCAGGGCTTGGAGACCGGCATGGTCAGCGTTTTTTCCGTAGCGGCAAGGGTCATAGGCTCCGTGGCCCACAGCCGCTGCACCTTCTGTGCCGGGCGGGGCTCCATCAGGCCGTGCCGCTTGCAGGCGGCAAGGATCTGCTCCATGGTGGTGTTGCCGGCAGCAGCCAGCACCATATTGCCCGGGGCATAAAAGGCCTTGCAGCTGTCGTACAGCATGGCGGGCGTGATCTCGGCAATGCTCTCCACCGTGCCCGCGATGTCGCTGCGGATGGGGTGGCTGTGGTACAGGCACTCGAACAGGCCGGTGATGAGCCGCCAGTCCGGGCTGTCATCGTACATTTTGATCTCCTGTCCGATGATGCCCTGCTCCTTGGCGATGGTCTGCTCGGTAAAGTAGGGGTGGCCTACCATGCCCAGCAGCACGTCCAAGCTTTCGTCCAACTGCTGGGTAGCGGTGAACAGGTAGCAGGTGCGGTCAAAGCTGGTAAAGGCGTTGGCGTTGGCACCGGTCTTTGCGTACTTGGCAAAGGCATCGCCGTCCTCGTCCTCGAACATTTTGTGCTCCAGAAAATGCGCCACACCCGCCGGCAGATGCACCGTTTGCCCGTTCAGGCAGAAATCTCGGTCGATGGAGCCGAACTTTGTAGCATAGATCACATGGGTGCTGGAATAGCCCGGCATGGGGCGCACCAGCACCGTCAGGCCGGAGGGCAGGGTCTGCCACTGGTCGGCCACGGTCTTTTCCAGCAGGGTCTGGTTATTCTGCGGCATGGGCAGCATCCTCCTTTGTAAGCAGATAGCTGACCGAGAGGGTCAGGCGGCGCAGGATATCCCGCACCTCGTCTTTGGTCACGGCGCGCAGAGCATTCCGCGCCTGCTCCGGGCTCTGGATGGGTGCAGCGCTGTTGGCACCGGCGCGCAGCACCTCGATGTAGTACCAGCTTTCGATGCCGCCAAGGCTGTCCTCTACCCCGTTCATGCCGCTGAGCAAGCCCCGGCGGCAGTCCTCAAATTCCTCGTCGGTAATGGGGCCGGTGCACAGGTCTGCAAGTTCCTTCAAAATGGCCTGCTCTGCGCGGGCGGCATCGGCGTGCTCCACACCGCTGTTCACCGCCATGCTGCCGGTAAAGCTCTGGAACGAGGAGGAGCAGTAGTAGCACAGATGGTCCCGCTCCCGCACGTTGAGGAACAGGCGGCTGGTCACGCTGCCGCCGTACAGCGCCATGGCAAGGCGCACCGCTGCCAGCTGCTGCGGCTGCATGGGCTGCCCCAGTGTGAACAGCATACACAGCTTTGCCTGCACCATATCGTAGTTTTCGGTCTTGTGCACCGGTGCAATGGTGGGCATGGCCATGTTTTCCACCAGCGGCAGCGGGGCGCGGTCGATGCAGGCAAGCTCAGCCAGCAGGGCGTCCCGGATGGCGGCGGTCTGGGCAGCATCACAGCCCAGCACCAGCAGCTCAATGTTGGCGGTGCGCAGCATCTGCTGATAAGCGGCGGTCAGCATGGCCGGGGTAAGGCCGTCCACCTCTTCCAGATAGCCCTCCTGCCGCACACCTGCCGGACTGTCACCAAAAAACTCCCGGTTGGCCTGATGCAGGCAGTAGATACGTTTATCGTTGATTTCATCCTCAAGGCCCTTTTTCAGCATCTGCTTTTCAATGCTGACGGCCTGCGGGTCAAAGCAGCCGTCCACAAAATACGGATGGAAGGCCGCACCCAGCGCAATTTTCGTGTACTCGGCGGTCAGCGCCTCACCCTCCAGCGCAAAAGCATCCTTGATGCCGGTCACACTGACGCAGAGGTTATGGTTGCAGCCCATGGGGCGGGCGTCCACGGTCAGGTCTGCGCCGTAGAGCTTTGCCAGCTTTTTGGTGAGGCGGGTCATATCCGGGCAGTCCGCATAGCCGCGCTCCATCACCAGCGGCAAAAGCGCATGGGCAGTGGCCGTTTTACGCTGGGCCGGGAAAGCAAAGTGGATGCTGATGCGGCAGCGGTTGAATTTAGAAGCCGGGTCGCAGGAAAGATGCACGCCCGGTGCAATGAGAGTACGTTCCAATGATAGTTCCCTTCTCTCTGTGCCGCAGCACAGAGCATTTGATTCAGTCTGCCCGCTGCAGGGCGATGAACTCTTCCAGGCTCAGGCCGCTGGCGCGGATGGCAAGGGCGTTTTCCACCCCCACATAGCGCCAGTGCCACGGCTCGAACACGATGCCGGTGGCGGCCTGCCGGTCCTGCGGGTAGCGCAGGATAAAGCCGTATTCCGCCGCGTAGGCCGTAAGCCACTCGTAGGCGCGGGTCTCGGCAAAACCGGTGTCCTGCTGCGGATTGTCCGCGCTGAGGATATCTGCCGCGTAGCCGGTGCCGTGCTCGTTGGCGTTGGCGGCGGGCTGGATGGTAGCCGCCAGACGGGCAGCTTCCTCCTCGGACTTGCGCTTATCGCGGTAGGTCTGCACCCGGGCCTCGTAGGCGGCCTGACGGGTGTCGGCGTCCTGATAACCGGCCACAAGGGTCAGGCTGACGCCGTCCGCCTGCGCGGCGGCAGCCATGCTGCGATACTGCATGGCTGCTTCGGCTTCCAGCTGCTGGCCGGTGGCCTCGTCGGCGGTATCCAGCAGCGGAGCAGGCTCAGCGGTATAGGGCAGGTTGGCGTTCACCAGTACCAGCCGGGCATCTGCGGCGTTAAATACATAGTCTGTGCCGTCGTACACGCTGGCTGCAAATACCTTTGGCCCGGCCAGCAGACCGTGCACCTTGGGCAGCAGCCACAGGATGCCGCCGGTCAGCAGCGCTACCACCGCCGCGCAGCCGGCCAGAAACAGCACCCAGTTGCGGGCCAGCCGCAGCATTTTGCGACGCTTCCATTGTTGATAGGTCAGGCGCTTCTCAGCAGGCGCTCTGGAGGTACGGGTGGATTCACTCATGCGGCGGGGCTCCTTTTCGGCATTGTTGCAGCGCCGGTGCGCCGCACAGATTCAAACTATATTATACACCCCTTTGCAATTTGTGTAAACGCCGCTGTGTGTAAAAAAATTATGACCCGCCCGCCCCCCAGCAGGGAGCAGACAGGCCATAACTGAAAATTTTACGCAGATCAGTCAAACAGCATATCGTGGATGGCACCGACAGCCTTATCGGCGTCTGCACGGTCGATGATGCAGGAGATCTTGATCTCGCTGGTGGAGATCATTTTGATGTTGATATTGTTGTTGGACATTGCCTCGAACATCTTGGAGGCAACGCCGCTGTGGCTCTGCATACCGGCACCCACGATGGAGACCTTGGCGCAGGTGGTGTCCACACTGACATCGCTGAAGTGTGCACTTTCCTTCAGCACACGCATGGCCAGCTCGGCTTCGCCTTCGGCACAGGTAAAGCTGATGTCCTTCTTGCCGTCGCGGCCGGTGGACTGCAGAATGATGTCCACGTTGATGTTCTTCTGTGCCAGCAGGCCGAAGATCCTAAAGCTCATGCCCGGCTCATCGGGAACGTTGAGAATCGTGATAACGGCAACATCGGTGTCCTTGGCGACACCCTTGATCAGCATACCTTCCATGTCCTTTGTAACCTCCTTAACCACCGTACCCGGGATGGGGTTCAGGCTGGAGAGCACCTCCAGCTCCACATTGTACTTTTTAGCCAGCTCCACGCTGCGGTTGTTCAGCACCTGTGCGCCCAGAGATGCCAGTTCCAGCATCTCGTCAAAGGTGATCTCCTCCAGCTTACGGGTGTTGCTCACCTTGCGCGGGTCGGCGGTATAAACGCCCTCCACATCCGTGTAGATCTGGCAGCGGTCAGCGTGCAGGGCAGCGGCAATCGCCACAGCACTGGTGTCGGAGCCGCCGCGTCCCAGAGTGGTGATGTCATCCAGCTTGTTCAAGCCCTGGAAGCCTGCCACCACCACCACGCGGTTGCGCTCCAGCTCGGAGGAGATCCGCTCGGTCTCCAGCCGGGTGATGCGCGCCTTGGTGTAGGCACGGTCGGTACGGAAGCCCGCCTGCCAGCCGGTCAGGCTGATGGCATGGCAGCCCAGCTCGTTCAGCGCCATGGCCAGCAGTGCGATGCTGATCTGCTCGCCGGAGGCCAGCAGCATATCCATCTCACGCGCCGAGGGGTTATGGGTGATCTCCCCTGCCTTGGCGATCAGGTCATCGGTGGTGTCGCCCTGTGCGGAGACTACCACCACTACGTCATTGCCCGCGTTGTGGGTGTTGGCCACGATCCGCGCAACGTTGAAGATACGGTCACGGTCCTTTACGGAAGAACCGCCGAATTTCTGTACGATCAACGCCATATCTTGTCACTCTCCTCTTTAACGCCCCGCGCTTGCGGGGGGCTTGCCGGGCGGAAGCGTTCTTACACTTCCCTTACCCATTTATCATTCCACGGTTGCGCCGGTGTTATCGGCATCCAGCTGCAACAGTGTAAATGCTTCACATCCGTCCAGACCTTCCAGCAGCTCCAGACCTTTTTCCAGCTTGGAATAGAACTTTTCGGCCTCGGCCTTTTCTGCCACTGCCATGACCGTGCTGCCTGCACCGGACACATACACGGCCTTTGCGCCGCACAGCCGCGCCATGTCGAACACCTCGCGGGAGCCGGGCATCAGGGGCATGCGATACTGCTGGTGCAGCTTATCCTCGGTGGCAATGGCCAGCAGGTCGTGCCGCCCCTCGCAGAAAGCTGCGGGCACCAGCGCCGCACGGGACAGGTTATACACCGCATCCTTATGGGATACCTCTTTAGGCAGGGCTGCGCGGGCTGCCTCGGTCAGCAGCTTGTAGTCCGGCACGATGGCAGCAAAGCAGAGGCTTTCATCCACATTCCGCTTGACCGAATACACCTTGCCGTCCTCGAACACGCTGCTGGTCAGGCCGCCCAGCAGTGCCGGAGCCACGTTATCGGGGTGTCCCTCAATGGCAGTTGCCAGCGTGAGCAGCTCCTGCGTGTTGAGCACATCGCCCAGCATCCGGTTTGCGCCCAGCAGACCCGCGATGATGCAGGCCGAAGAAGAGCCCAGACCCCGTGCCATGGGGATGGGGTTCGTCTGGGTGATCTTAAGGGGCGGGATCTGCTTGCCAACCTTTTCGAACAGACCCTTGGCGGAGCGGTACACGAGATTCGACTCGCCCCGGGGGATGCGGGTGCCGTCCGATGCCGAGATCTCCAGCACCTCGCTGTCCTCAAAGGTGACCGTGTTGTACAACGTAACTGCCAGACCCAGCGCATCGAAGCCGGAGCCTACGTTAGCGCTGGTGGCAGGGACCGAAACCTTGATCTTCATTGCCGCAGTTCCTTTCCGTTACACTTCCTCGGGCAGACGCTTGAGCACCAGCTTCACGCTGCCGCCCACGGCCTCCACCTTGCGCGCGGCCTCTGCCAGCGCACGCTCATCGGCGCGCTTCACAAAGTAGGCGCAGCCCTCGTACCGCTCATCCACCACCTTGCCGTAGCCGTAGATGGCCTCCACCACAGCGGGTGCAATGCCCGCCACACGCACATAATATGCAGCGGGAGCCGGGTCGGTGAGCATGCCGTCCACCGGGTCCGCAGGCTGCCAGAACAGGCTGTCGTGCACCTGTGCGCCGTTTTTCAACGCATCCACCACGTCTGCCACCACAGCGCTGGCGGTGGGCAGCTTGCCTGCGCCCTTGCCGTAGAACACCACATCGCCCAGCATATCGCCCTTGACCAGCACCGCGTTGAACACATCGTCCACGCTGGCCAGCTGGTTTGCCTTGGGCACCAGACACGGCTCTACACCGGCGGCCACGCTGCCGTCCTTGCCAAGCTTCATCCATGCGATCAGCTTGATAACGCAGCCCAGCTTTTCGGCGCTGGCCACATCGGCGGCGGTAATGGCGCGGATGCCCCGGGTGGGGATGTTCTGGGGGTAGATCTGGTGGCCGCACACCATGGAGGACAGGATGGCGATCTTGCGGCAGGCGTCGCGGCCGTCCACGTCATCGCTGGGGTCCTTGGTCTCTGCGTAACCCAGCTCCTGCGCAATTTGCAGCGCATCCTCAAAGCCCAGTCCCTCCCGCACCATCTTGGTGAGCATGAAGTTGGTGGTACCGTTCACGATGCCCTCCACCTCGGTGATGACGTTGGCCGCCAGGCACTGGTGCATGGGGGTGATAATGGGCGTACCGCCGCCCACAGAGGCCTCGAACAGGAAGGCACAGTCGTGCTCCTTGGCCAGTGCCAGCAGCTCTGCGCCGTAGGTGGCCACCATCTCCTTGTTGGAGGTGCACACGCTGCGGCCGCTCTCCAGACACGCCTTGACGTAGGGGTAAGCAAAGCGGGTGCCGCCGATGGTCTCCACCACCACCCGGATCTCCGGGTCCTGCAGGATCACGTCGATATTCTTGACCACCAAAGGCTCCACCGGGTTGCCGGTAAAATCCTTCGGGTCCAGAATATATTTTACCTCCACCGGTTCGCCAGCCCGGCGGGAGACGCTTGCAGCATTGTGGCACAGCACCTCGTATACGCCGCTGCCCACCGTGCCAAAGCCCAGAATTGCAATTTTAGCCATACTCTCTTTCCCTCGTTTCCTGCTTTGTTACAGGTTATACCCGCAGCGCACACTCACCACCATGCGCTGGCGCGAAAGCTTTTCGGTCAGTTCCTCCGGGGACATCTGCATGGTATCGGTGCGGATGGTGACCGCCACCAGCGCAGCCCCATTCTCCGGGGTGGACTGGTTGATGGTCACAATACTGGCACCTGCGGCGCTGATGCCGGCCAGAAGGCTTTGCAGCGCACCGGTCTCGTCCCGCAGGGTGGCCATGACCGTGATGACCTCACGGCCGTTCTCTGAATCAAAGATACAATCCTTATACTTATAAAATGCACTGCGCGAAAGCTCTACGGCGCGGGTCGCAGCCGAAATGCTGCGGGCTTCGCCGCTGGCCAGCAGCTCCTTGGCGCGTACCACCTTGAGAAAAACCTCCGGCAGCACCTGCGCATCCACCAGATAAAAACGGCGTTCCAACTTGTTCACCTCTCAAACACAAGTGTTCTTGTAGAAAATATAATAGCATCCGAACCCCTGCAATGCAAGTGCCCGGATGCTATTTTGTCACTTTGTCCAGTTTTGTCTTGTGAAGTGCGCCCTGTCCTTGCCGGATTTTTCAGCAAAGGGGTGAAAAAGTACGATTTTTGTCCTTATTCCGTGTCCAGTGCGCTGGTATCGGTGGGGGTGACCGGCTGGGTGGGCACAGCATCGTCTGTGTTCTCGGCAGGGGCAGCAGCCTGCGGTGCGGCATGGGAATAGGTGCAGGTATCGGGCAGGTCATCGGCACGGTAGTAGCCCACGGCAGTGCTCGGGCAGCCTGCACCGGCCAGCAATCCGCTCTGGGTGCAGTAACGGCGCTCCACCACGCCTGCGGAGGCGGGGAATGCCTTATAGGGCAGGTCTGCCTGTGCCTGCTCCATCAGTGCCTTCCACGCCATAACACAGGTGCGGGTCTTGGCCTGCTGCTTGGACAGAGTCTTGGTCATATCGTAAGGTGCATCGTAGCCCCACCACACAGCGGTGACATAGTAGGGCGTGCCGCCCACGAACCACAGATCCTTTTCGTCGCTGGCAGTACCGGTCTTGCCAAAGGCCTCCATGCCGTTGGAGTTGGGATAGCGGCCGCTGGCAGTACCCACACTGGAGAACAGAACATTCTTCAGCAGACGGTTCATGACATAAGCGGTATCGGGGGTCAGTGCCTGATAGCTGGTGGCGTTGTTTTCCAGATAGATGTTGCCGTCCCGGTCCAGCACACGGGTGTACAGGTGCGGGGTGGTGTACTCGCCGTCATAGAAGATCTGGAAGGCTGCGGCCAGCGCCATGGGCGTAACACCCTTGGTCTGGCTGCCCATGACCATCTGCGCCAGACCCACATCGTTGGTGGGGTCCAGCGTATTCAGTTGCAAGGTGTTGTAGACGAAGTTGAAGATATTGCTTGCGCCCACAAGGTCGCCCACGCGGACTGCGATAGTATTCAACGAGCGGGCAAGGCCGTTCCACAGCGGGAGATCGCTGCCGTCGCCATAGTTGCCGCCGTAGTTGCGCGGCCAGCTGCGCCATGCGTTGGGGTAAGCGCGGAGCTGCTTGTCGGAGAGCCCCATCAGGCCATTCTTGCGGCAGTAGTCCTCGTCCCGGATGATCATATCCTGCTTCTGGTACAGGGGGGAGTTGTTGAGCATGGTGGACCAGTTGACCAGACCGTACTCAATGCCCAGCGCATAGGCACCGATGGGCTTGATGGTAGAACCGGTCTGCCGCTCCACATTATAGGCGCGGTTCAGGGAAAGGCTCTTGGTCTTTTCGCCCAGACCGCCCGCAATGGCCAGCACGTTGCCGTCATAGTCCAGCGTGACCATAGCAGCCTGCGTGCGCACGTTGCGGTAATAGTAGACGGTGCCATCTTCGCCGGTGCGGGTCTTGGGGGTACCGTCCTCGTTGAACACCTGCACATCATCGTCCGAAATGGAGGTGACCTCTTCCTCATGCCAGCCCGCCGGGAAGTAAGCATCGTCGGTGTTCAGCATCAGGTTCTCCATCTGGGACTGTAACTTGGTGTTGACTGTTGCTTCGATAGTAAAGCCGCCGGTGTAGAGCAGCTTCTGCGCCTCGGACTCGCTGATGCCCTCCTTGGTCATGATGTCCTGCACGACCTCATTGAACAGTGCATCGGTGAAGTAGGAGGTGACGGTGCTGGGCTTTTTGCCGCTGTCTTCTTCGGCCAGCACAAGGGGCTGTGCAGCGCCGTTGCGATAGTCCTCCTCGCTGATCACACCCTGCTGCCACATATTGTACATGATGAAGTTGCGGCGGTTGATCAGGTTTTCGGGGTTCGTATAGGGGTTATAGTTGGTGGGGTTTTTTGTAATAGAGGCAATGGTAGCGCACTCCCACAGGCTCAGCTGGCTGACGTCCTTGTTGAAGTACTCGTTGGCCGCCGTCTGCACGCCCTGAATGGTGCCGGTAAAGCTGATGGTGTTCAGGTACGCCTCCAGAATGGTCTCCTTGGAGTAGCTGCGGCTCAGGCAGAGGGCGCGGTAGATCTCGCGCACCTTGCGCAATGCGCCATCGATACCGCTGGCGCTGTTGTCATCGGTCAGGTTCTTGATGAGCTGCTGTTCCAGTGTGGATGCGCCCTGCTTGGAGCTGTAAATGGGCAGCAGATACTCATTGATCATTGCACCGATGGTGCGCTTGAAGTTAACGCCAGGCTCTGAGTAGAAGTCCTTATCCTCGGTGCAGATGAACGCATACTGCAAGTTGGAAGGGATCTGCTCAAGGTCTGCCCATACGCGGTGGCTGTTGGAGGAGCGCAGGGTGGCATACTCCACCTGTGCGCCGGTATCCGGGTCGGTAGCTACCACCATACTGGACTGGCTCAGCTGAATGTTGTCCAGGTCCAGCAGGTCACCGTCGTTGGCAGTAGCCTGCACCACATAGAACACCATGCCCACGGCCACCACGCTGCCCAGCATGATGCCGAGGCAGAGCACCGTAACGACGGTGCGGCCGATGAACCGCAGAACGGGATGCTTGCTCTTTTCCTTTGGCGGCTTGGGGCTTTTGGGTGCCTTGGGTGTGCGGGTACGGTTTTCCGCTGCGGGGCGTGCTTCGCGGCGGCTCTGGGAAACATTGACCTTACGTCCCACCGGGCGGGCAGGCTGCTCCTCGCCGCCCCGGTGGATCTTTCTCATCTCATTGTTGGAGATAGGGATCGCCTCCTGACATTTCAAGACTGTTGCCGGGCATAGCTGCACCGGGCTTTATCCACATCGTTTGTGACACGAAATTTCAAACTGCAATACCATATTATAGCACGCAAGCCCCAGCCGGGCAAGAACCAATCTTTGCGCGCTGAGCAGATATAAATAGTATAACACACTCTCTTGTGGAAAGTACAGTATCTGCGTGTGAAAATTGTCTGCTATCCGCCAAAACGGGGCATACTTACCGGGGAAGGGAGTGTTTTTTATGCGCAAGCTGTCTGTCTGCCTGTTCTACGGGCTTTGCGTATTCACCATTGTATTCAGTCTGTTCTGGATGGCGCTGCCAAAGCTGCCGCTGTCTCAAAGCCCCGCCGGGTCTGAGACCGACCCCGCCTCTCCCCTGAGCCTTGCCGCGCAGGCAGTGCCCCAGACGGACACCGCCCGCTACTGCCTGCAAGACAGCGGCGGGCGGGTGGCGGTGTACACCTGCCGCGCCGACGGCACCCCGGGCACCCTGATCCGCGTGACCGGCATCTACACCAATCTTCTGCCCGAAAACGATGCCCTGCGCATCAAGCGCGGGCTTGTGGTCAACAGCCCCCGGGAGCTGGACCTGCTGCTGGAAGATCTGGGGGAATAAATGCAATGAGCCGCTGCACGATATGCAGCGGCTCATTGCATTTATATGATTCAGGCTTCCATTTCTTCCAGCGGCACAAGGTACTCCTTGCGGCACTGCTCGTACTCCAGCATATAGTCCTTGCTGGGGTTGTGGTGCATAATGCTTTTCAGGGTGTGGGAGTCGTAGTCCTCGCCGGCTTCCATGCCCACCATGCGCACTGCGATGTTGGAGCAGTGGTCGGAGATACGCTCAGCGTTGTTCAGCACATCAAGGAACACCACGCCAGTGTCGATGGAGCAGATCCCGTCCTTCAGACGGAGGATGTGCTGGTCGCGCAGGCGCTCCACCATCACGTCAATGATCTCCTCCAGCGGCTCCACCTGTGCAGCCTTCTGGACATCATCGTTTTCAAAGGCCTCGTCCGTCAGAACCAGAATGCGCTCCAATGCGGCATCCAGCAATTGCAGTTCCTTTTTGGCGCTCTCGCTGAAGCTGGCTTCCTTGTCGTACAGCTCCTCGGCCTTTTCCATGATGTTCACGGCATAGTCGCCAATGCGCTCGAACTCGGTAACAAAGTTCAGCAGCTCGGTCACCGCGTGGCTCTCGTCGTCGCCCAGCTCCTGATCGGTCAGCTTGATCAGATAGTTGGTGATCTCCACCTCCATGCGGTCGATCAGGTTCTCGCGCACCTTAATGGCGCTCACGGTCTCCTCGTCCATTTTCAAAAGCAACGGCGCGGCCAGACCCACGTTGCGGGCGGCGCGGCGAGACATCTTGATCACCGCATTCTTCGCCTGCTGCAAGGCCACTGCCGGGCTCTTGTACAGACGCTCGTCCAGCACCGGCATGCTCAGCTCCTGTGCTTCCTCCACGCTGCTGGGCACCGTGAGCATCGCCAAGCGGCTCAGCACTCCGCTACAAGGCAGGAACAGCAGCATGGCGCATACGCTGGACAAGGTATGGATGTTTGCAATGGAGCTCTTGTTCATCACATCGCCCCACATGGGGATGCCGATGGTGAATTGCACCGCATAGATCAGCGCCAGCAGGATCACACTGCCGATGACGTTGAAGTACAGGTGGATGAGCGCTGCCCGCTTACCATCCTTGGAAGAGCCGCCGATGGTGAGCAGCGGGGTGAACGCCGTACCGATATGTGCACCCAGAATGATGGGAATGGCAGAGCTGAAGGTGACAAGCCCTGTGCTGGACAGTGCCTGCAGAATACCCACCGAAGCAGAGGAGGACTGGATGATCACGGTGACCACCACGCCCACCAGAACGCCCAGAATGGGGTTGGTCATGGTGACGAACAGATTCTGAAAGACGGCGCTCTCCCGCAGGGGAGCAACGCCGGTATCCATCAGGCTCATGCCGGTAAACAAAATGCCGAAGCCCAGCATGATCTGGCCGATATTCTTCTTTTTGGCATTGCGCAGGAACACATAAAAAATGCAGCCAATAAACGCCACCACGGGGGCAAAGGTCTTGGGCTGGATCAAGGTCAGCCACAGGCTGTCGCCTGAGATATCCGCCATGCGGATCAATTGACCTGTTACCGTAGTACCAATATTTGCACCCATGATCACGCCTACCGACTGCGTCAGTGTCATGATACCGGAGTTGACCAGACCGACACAAATAACCACCGTACCAGCCGACGACTGGATGACGCCGGTGATCAGTGTGCCGAAGATCACGCCTTTGATGGTAGAGGAGGTAAGCTTTTGCAATACGCCCTGCATCTTGCCGCCTGCCAGCTTTTCCAGACCGGCACCCATGATGGACATGCCGTACAGGAACAGCGCAACGCCGCCCAGCAGAGAGGTAATGTGTGTGATATCCATAACGATACTCCTAATATGAAACTTCCCTTTTTATCCTTTACAGCACACAGCCGCCGGAACCTTGCACGCGCAACGCCTGCACTGTTCCGGAAGCCGCTTATTTTTATTATACCATCAAAGGGGGCGTCTCAACAAGGTTTATTTTACAGGAAAGTTACTTTTTTTACACATTCCGCAACATATTTCCGGGCGGCAAACAAAAAGATTTCCGTTATTTTACATACATTTTACATTCAGCTTTCCCAGATGCGATATGCCGCCGCTTACCCGGCCAGCTCTTCCATGGCCTCCCGCACTGTGTCGGCCGAAAACAGGAACACACCACTGCCGGTGTATACCTCCACATGACTGCCCACATAACGCAACTCAAAATCCTTCATGGTGTTTCCCTCCTGTGTTTCTGTTTTGTTCCGGGGCTTTCCCGGTGAACACAGTATCGCATAATTCAGATACCATAAAAAGGACTTTCAAACGTTTTTGCGGATTTTTGCGTAAAAAACAGCGTATGCTCCCCAGTCTGCTCACGCTGTACACGGCCATTTTCCTCGGAGATCAGGTCTTTGGCAGTCCCCGCAGCGCCGCGTTTCCGCAGGAAACAAGCACCGGAGCTGCCGTTTTCCGGCACGACCCCCTCCTGTGAAAATGGGATAGCGGAGCGTCCGCAGACGCTCCGCTATCCCGAAATTAAAAATAAATTTTCCGCTGATAATGGCTAGAGCAAAGCGGAAGCCCTTCCAAATCATCCTGCTGTGCAAAGCATTATTCTGCCGCGTCCGTCACACGGACGGGGTAGCCTTTCCGCACACAGCGCACCGCGTAGCGGGAACCGCCGCCGGAGGTGCAGGTGAACAGGGTCAGATCCCAGTTGTCCGTCTCGGTATCGGTGGTCATCTCCTCGATCTGGGTGGGGCGCAAAGTCTCCACGCTCTCCACCTCATAGCTCCAGCGCAGACCGTCTGCATCCGTAAAATAGACCGAACTGCCGATGGCCAGCCACTTGATGGGGCTGAAGTGCATTGCGTAGTTGTGGCCGCAGATCACAAGATCATCGCCATAGGTGGTGCCGCTGTACCGCCCGGGGGCGATCTTCAGCCCGGCGTAGCTCCACTGCGCCATCACCGGCAGCTCCCGTTCTACCGCCGGGATGGAAAGCACCCCGATGTAGTCCCGCCCTTCCACCTCCACGGTGGTCATCTCCTGCGTCGGGTCCAGCACCGGCTGCGGGGCTGCGGTCTCATTTTCCTGCTGGTACTCCGTAATGGTCTTTTGCATGGTCTGCTCCAGCTCGCCCAATACTTCCTGCGAGGCCTTTTCCGCCCGGGCGGCATCCCACCGGTTGTAGCCCAGCAACCCGGCGGCGCATAAGATCAGCACCGCGCCCAGCACCATGCACAGCCTGCCGATTTTCCGTTTCATTGCATTCCATCCTTTATATATAATAGTATCGTCTGCTTCAGTATACCATTCCCCGCTCCGGTTTACAACCGTTCTTCCGGGCGTTTTTTATCGGGCAGCAGCGCGCAGACCAGCCGCACCATCTGCCCGGTCAGGGGCAGCCACACCAGCGCGCACAGTACGTTGAATAAGGTGTGTGCGTTGGCGATCTGCCGGGCGATCACGGCGCACTCCACCCCTGCGGGCGAGCACAGCCGCACCAGCGCCGCAAAGGGCTGCAGCAGTGCGCAACACACCGCCGCTCCGCTCAGGTTAAAAATGGCGTGGGCTGCCGCCACCCGCTTGGCGTCTCTTCCCTGCCCGATGGCGGCAAGCACCGCCGTGATGGTGGTGCCGATGTTATCCCCCAGCAGAATGGGAATGGCCGCCGTCAGCCCCAGCAGGCTGTGCACGCCGTCTGCCCCGGGCTGCGCCGCCACGCTTTGCAGCAGTGCCACCGTGGCAGAACTGCTCTGCACCGTTAAGGTCATGCAGACGCCTGCCAGCAGCCCATGCAGGGGACTTTGCTGCACCCGGGCAAGCTCCAACCGGAGCAGAGGGCTTTGCAGCAGCGGCTCCATGGCGCTGCGCATCACCGTAACGCCCTCAAACAGCAGTCCGAAGCCGAACACTGCCTCGCCCACGCAGCGGCCCCGCCAGCCTTTACAGGCCAGACAGAGCAGCACCCCGCCAAACAGCAGCAGATACCGCCAGCTTTCCACCCGGAACGCCAGCAGCTGCGCCGTGACCGTTGTGCCGATGTTCGCCCCGAACACCACCGGCACCGCCTGCCGCAGCTGCAACAGCCCCGCCGCCAGAAAGGCAATGACCATAACCGTGACCGCCGAGCTGCTTTGCAGCACTGCCGTTACCGCCGCACCGGTCAGCAGCCCTGCCGCCGGGTTTGCGGTGCACCGCGCCAGCAGGCTGCGCAGACGCCTGCCCGCTCCCTGCTGTACTGCCCTGCACAGGCTGTCCGTTCCATATAAAAACAGCGCCAATCCGCCGAATACCTGCAACAACACTTGGAATCCCTGCTCCATCCGCACCCTCCGTTTCTGCCTGTCCTTTATTTTTATGCAGCGAGAGCCGGTTTGCGCATTGACAAAACCTACAAGTTTTTTGTGAATTTTTGTTTAATATTTCCCTATTCCCTTGCAATCCGGCAGCAAAAGGAATATGCTTATCAGGCGTTAATACTTAACAACTGTTAAGTATCCAAAAAATGCAAACGAGGAGGGACTGTCGTGTCCGAGCCAAGCACCCCCAGCTTTCAGGGGATGTGCCACTATATCGGGCAGCTGAGCAAGGCATCCAAGACCGGGATGCGGGCGGCGCTGGCCGATTGCCCCAAATGCCACTTCAATATGCTGGAAGGCCTGCTGCACGCCATCAACTGTCACGGAAAGGATGGCGCCATTTATGTCTCCGACCTTGCCCGGGAGATTCGTCAGCCGCTGCCGGCGGTCTCGCGCGGGCTGCGGCTCATGGAGCAGGACGGCACTGTGGTGCGGGAACCGGACCCCGCCGACCGCCGCAAAACGCTGGTGCGCATCACCCCCAAGGGGTACGAGCTGTGCCACCAGTGTGAGCAGGCTCTGCGCAACTACTTTGCCAGCGTGCTGGCACGGTTAGAGCCGGAGCAGGTAGCTCAGATGGACGCGCTGCGCGGCGCGCTGATGGATGCCATTCTTGCGGAAAATGCCGCGCGCAACATTGACCCGAAGGGAGAAACGAACCATGACAAAGATCTTTAAGCAGCTGGCCCGGCACTGGGCGGTCTGCCTTGTGGTGTTCGCACTGCTGTTCGTGCAGGCGTACTGCGACCTTGCCCTGCCGGACTACACCAGCAAGATCGTGGACACCGGCATCCAGCAGGGCGGCATTGAAAGCCCCCTGCCCCAGACGGTGCGCCAGAGTACGCTGGACGCGCTGAGCCTGCTGATGAGCGAGGAGGATGCGCAGAAGCTGCAAAACGCCTACCAGTACTACCTGCAGGACGATGGCGTGTTGCAGCTGCGCTCCGACCTGACCGAGGCCGAGCGCACCGCACTGGAAGATGCCGTGACCACCCCCGACATCGTGCTGTATATGGCTGCCGCACAGGCCGCCAACACCCCCGCCGGGCAGAACAGCATGGGCATGACCGGCCTTGCCGAGACGCCCTCTGCCGCTGCGGACGCGGACACTGAGACCGTCACCCCTACGGCAGCGGATCTGGACACCGTTTGCAGCCAGTTTGCCGCCATGAGCCAGATGCCCGGCTTTGACCGCAGTATGCTGCAAAAGCAGCTGGACGGTGCCATGAGCCAGCTGGACAGCACCCTGCTGGAAAACCTGAAAAGCCAGTCTTTGCTGCTGGTGCAGCTGGAATACGAGGCGCAGGGCGTTGCGCAGGATGTGCAGATGGGTTACCTCTTCCGGGTGGGCGGCCAGATGCTGGCGCTCACCCTGCTGATGGTAGCCGTGGCTGTGGCCGTTGGCTTCCTTGCCTCCCGGGTATCCGCCGCCATCGGCCGCGACCTGCGCCGGGAGACCTTCTCCAGCGTTATCGGCTTTTCCAATGCGGAGATCGAGAATTTTTCCACCGCATCCCTCATCACCCGCACCACCAACGATATCCAGCAGGTGCAGTTCGTCTGCGTCATCCTGCTGCGCATGGTGGCCTATGCGCCCATTCTGGGCATTGGCGGCGTGCTGCATGTTGTAGGCAGCAGCAGCGGCCTTTCCTGGATCGTGGTGCTGGATGTGGCTCTGCTTTTGTTGCTGCTGATCTTCCTGATGAGCGTTGCCATGCCAAAATTCAAGGTGATGCAGCAGCTGGTGGACCGGCTGAATCTGGTCAGCCGCGAAATTTTGACCGGCATCATGCCGGTGCGCGCCTTCAGCCGCGAAAAGTTTGAGGAGCAGCGTTTTGACAAGGCCAACCGGGAACTGATGGGCACCCAGCTGTTCACCAACCGCGCTATGGTGGCTATGATGCCCTTTATGACCCTGATCATGAACGGCACCAGCCTGCTCATCGTCTGGTTCGGCGGCAAGGCCATGGATGCCGGCACTATGCAGGTGGGCGAAATGATTGCCTTTATCACCTACACCATGCAGATCGTCATGTCCTTCCTGATGCTGGCCATGGTGGCCGTCATGCTGCCCCGCGCCGGTGTGGCTGCGGATCGTATTGACGAGGTCATCCGCACCAAAGCCTCCATCCACGACCCGGACGAAGCCACCGCAAAAGCTGCACAGGCGCACACCGACTGGCAGGGCGTTGTGCAGTTCGAGGACGTAAGCTTCCGTTACCCCGGTGCGGACAGCGATGCACTGGAACACATCAGCTTTACCGCAAAGCCCGGCGAGACCACCGCCATCATCGGCTCCACCGGCTGCGGCAAGTCCACCCTGCTCAACCTGATCCCCCGCTTTTACGATGTGACCGGCGGCAAGGTGACCGTGGACGGCATTGACGTGCGCGAGATGCCGCAGGCACAGCTGCACGACCTGCTGGGCTATGTGCCCCAGAAGGGTGTGCTGTTCAGCGGCACCATTGACAGCAACCTGAAATTCGGCGGCGAGGATATCACCGACGCACAGGTGCACAAAGCCGCCGCCATTGCACAGGCCACTGATTTTATCGAGGCAAAGTCCGAAGGCTATCAAAGCCCCATTGCACAGGGCGGCTCCAACGTATCCGGCGGCCAGAAGCAGCGGCTTTCCATTGCCCGGGCAATTGCCAAAAATCCCAAGGTCTATCTGTTTGACGACAGCTTCTCGGCGCTGGACTACAAGACCGATGTAACGCTGCGCCGCGCTTTGAAGGCACAGACCGATAACGCCACTGTGATCATTGTGGCACAGCGCATTTCCACCGTGCTGCACGCAAACCAGATCCTTGTACTGGACGAAGGCAGGCTGGTGGGCAAGGGCACCCACGCCCAGCTGATGGTCAGCTGCCCGGAATATCAGGAGATCGCCCGCAGCCAGCTGAGCCAGAAGGAGCTGGCGCTGGATACCCTGAATACAGAAAAGGAGGGTGAGTGATATGCCCAGACCCGGACGTCCCACCACCGAGCGCGCCAAAAACTTTAAAGGCACGCTGCGGCAGCTCATCCGCACCATGAGCCACTACAAGCTGCCCCTTGCGGCAGCCATGTTGTTTGCAATTCTTTCTACCATCTTCAACATTGCAGGCCCCAAGGTGCTGGCAAAAGCCACCACCGCCCTTGCCACCGGCTGGATCGCCCGGCTGCGCGGCACCGGCAGCATCGATTTTGTGTATATCGGCCGCATCCTGCTGTTTTTGTTGGGGATGTACCTGCTGAGCAGCGCCTTCAGCTTTATTCAGGGCTGGCTGATGACCGGCCTTTCTCAGAAGGCCTGCTACGACTTCCGTCGCCAGATCAGTGAAAAGATCAACCGCCTGCCGCTGGCGTACTTTGAAAAGCGCACCGTGGGCGAGGTGCTCTCCCGCATCACCAACGATGTGGACACACTGGGCCAGAGCCTGAACCAGAGCATCACCCAGCTGATCACCAGCGTGACCACCATGATCGGTGTGCTGGTGATGATGCTCTCCATCAGTCCCCGCATGACCCTGATTGCTCTGCTGATCTTACCGGTATCGCTGGCGCTGGTGCTGGTGGTGGTCAAGTTCAGCCAGAAGTACTTCAAGGCACAGCAGGCCACCCTGGGCGTGGTCAACGGTCAGGTCGAGGAGATCTACGCCGGCCACAATGTGGTCAAGGCGTTTAACCGCGAGGCCGTGGTACTGGCAGACTTCAACGCCGCCAACGATAAGCTGTACGAATCCGCATGGAAAAGCCAGTTCCTCTCGGGCCTGATGATGCCCATCATGAACTTTGTGGGCAACCTGGGCTATGTGGCAGTGGCCATCGTGGGCAGCATTTTTGCTGCAAACGGCGTTATCACCATTGGTGATATTCAGGCCTTTATCCAGTATGTCAAAAACTTTACCCAGCCCATCCAGCAGCTTTCGCAGGTGTCCAATATGCTGCAAAGCATGGCTGCTGCTGCCGAGCGCGTGTTCGAGTTTTTGAACGAGCCGGAGGAGGCGCAGCTGGCCGACCCTGCCCGCCGCGCCGACCCCGCCGACATTGACGGACAGGTCACCTTTGACCATGTGCGCTTCGGCTACACCCCGGACAAGACCGTCATCCACGACTTCAGCTGCACGGTGCAGCCCGGCCAGAAGGTAGCCATCGTAGGCCCCACCGGTGCGGGCAAGACCACCATGGTCAAGCTGCTGATGCGCTTTTACGATGTGGACGCCGGTTCTATCACCCTGAACGGCCACAATGTGCGGGACTTTGACCGCAGCGCCCTGCGCGAGGGCTTTGGCATGGTGCTGCAGGACACATGGCTGTTCAAGGGCACCATCATGGAGAACATCCGCTACGGCCGGCTGGACGCCACCGATGAAGAGGTGATTGCTGCCGCAAAGGCCGCCAACGCCGACCACTTTATCCGCACCCTGCCCGGCGGCTACCAGATGGAGCTGAACGAGGACGCCTCCAACGTCAGTCAGGGGCAGAAGCAGCTGCTTACCATCGCCCGCACCATTCTGGCAGACAACCGCATCCTGATTTTGGACGAGGCCACCAGCAGCGTGGATACCCGCACCGAGCAGCGCATCCAGACCGCCATGGACCGCCTGATGGAGGGGCGCACCAGCTTTGTCATCGCCCACCGCCTTTCCACCATCCGCGATGCCGACCTCATCCTTGTGATGCGGGACGGCGACATTGTGGAGCAGGGCACCCACGACCAGCTGATCGAGGCCGGCGGCTTCTACGCTGACCTGTACAACAGCCAGTTCGAGGATGTGGTGGATTAAAGCACCTGTCATCACAATATAATTGCAAAAAGAGCACCTGTCGCCTTTTTAGGGCAATAGGTGCTCTTTGTTTTACCCTCTCAGTCATCGCTGCGCGATGCCAGCTCCCCCGAGAGGGGGAGCTTTTCAGCAGCTGCCAGTGCCAGCTCTCCTGAAGGGAGAGCTGGCACGAAAGTGTCTGAGAGGGTTTTCGTCTTTTCTTTATGATTCCTCCACCGGTTCCAGCTTCAAGCCGAACAGCTTTTCCGAGAGGGACGGCAGCTGTTGCTGCAAGGCGCGGACGTAGGCCATTACTACCGGATCCTCGCGCTTTTGCCCCAGCACAACGCCGAAGCGGTGTCCCCTGCCCCAGTCCAGTACCCGCACAAAACTGAGGTCCGGCCTGCGGTAATAGACCGCCGGGACCATCTTGAGTGCCGGGTCGCCGTAGGCCGCACTGCGGATACCGCCCACCGGCGTAAACTCCACCCCTCGGTCCATTCCCTCCTGCAGCAGGCTTGTTTCGTAGACAGTCTGGTACATCTCCTTGATGGGTAGCCAGCGATATTGCAATGCCTGTTCCAAGGTCAATCTGCCCACCGGCATATCAGCGGGCGGGTGGATGGGGATGCAAAGTTCTGGCATATAGAACAGCGGCACAAAGGTAAGCCCCTGCGCGTAGAACTCTGCACTTTCCAGCTGGAAGGAAAGATCCATCTCCCCTTTTTTCAGGCTGCGCCAGACCTCGCTGCGGTTGGCACACCACCCCAGAATGGAGGTATACTGCAGGCACAAGTCACTTGTCAGGGAAAACAAGTCGTATGCGAACATCCGCATTGCCTCATGGCAGCCTGCAATCACCAGATGCCGTTCCGGCGGTTTTTCCTGCTGTTGCACCGCGCGGGCGTGGCGCAACGCCTGCTGATACAGAGCCACCAGCTGCTTTGCCTTGGGGTAAAAATCCTGTCCCGCCGGGGTCAGCACCACCCGGCGGGGCACGTGCTGGAACAGCTCGAACTGCAGCTGCCCTTCCAGCGTGCGGATCTGCTGCGAAAGTGCCGACTGGGAAAGATACAGTGCCTCTGCCGCCGCAGAAAAGCTGTTCAGTTCCACGATTTTTACAAAGCCCTCCAGTGCGCTCTCGTTCATGCTTTTCTCCCTCCCGCAATACATTAGGTTTTCCTAAATTATAATATAAAAAATATGAATTGTAAACAGCACCCTTCTACGCTACAATTGTTAAGGATTCAGCAAAGTGCCTTTTACTTTGCTGCACGATAAGAAGGAACACAAAGAAGAACAAAAAGAAAGAGAGCGTACCTATGAACAAGATCTCCCGTAAGGGCTTTATCAAGATCGCTGCTGCCGCCGCCATGAGCGGTGTGACCGCCGGTGCTCTGGCTGCCTGCAATGCTGCCTCCGATTCTGCTTCCGCTTCCGGTGCTGCCGGTCTGTACACCCCCGGCACCTACGAGGGCACTGCCGAGGGCATTTCCTCTACCGTCAAGGTCACTATGACCTTCTCCGACAGCGCTGTCACCGACGTGGTGGTGGATACCTCCGGCGAGACCGCTTCCTTCGGCGCTGCCGCTGCCGATGAGCTGCGCGAGCAGCTGCTGGCTGCTGGTTCTGCCGAGATCGACGGTGTTTCCGGTTCTACCATCACCTCCGACGCCGTGATGAAGGCTGCCAAGAGCTGCTACGCACAGGCTAAGGGCGAGGCCGTGGTCTCCAGCGTGCAGCTGCCCACCGGCGATGAGAACGACTGGCTGGGCAAAGAGCCTGACATCGACGAGGCCGCCATCACCGAGACCGTGGACACCGACATCCTGATCGTGGGCGCTGGCAATGGCGGTATGTTCGCTGCCGCCTATGCGGCTGCCAACGGCCTGAACTTCCGTGTTATCGAGCAGAACGCCAACGTGCAGGACACCCGTCACTGGTACGGCGCTGTTGATTCTGCTGCCGCTAAGGAGGCTGGCGAACCCGCCACCGATAAGGCAAAGCTGCTGAGCGAGATCTCCCGCTACGCCTCCGGCAAGTGCGACCAGCGCGTTGTCAAAACCTGGATCAACGAATCTGCTGCCATGCACGACTTTATGCGCAGCATTCTGGAAGATAAGTACGGCTGGGTGTGCGATTTCACCTCCGGCAGCGAGGCTGCATGGCCCGCAGAGAATGCCGAGCACAACACCGACTACCTCTACCCTGTGCAGGAGCACAACTACATGGCCAGCGAGAGCGCATCCGGCCTGCCCCGCAACGAGCTGCTGCTGCAGTACATTCAGGAGCTGGGCTACGATGTGGACTTCAAGACCAGCCTTGCCAAGCTGGAAAAGAACAGCGATGGCCGCATTACCGGCATCATCGCCCAGAGCA
>ENA-OUOY01000604-OUOY01000604.1-human-gut-metagenome-genome-assembly--contig:-NODE-604-length-23894-cov-3.572969_pt1 | contig 23894 bp, 17 predicted proteins | sample MGYA00237937_ERZ548767 | MGnify/ENA primary metagenome ERZ548767 (study PRJEB26490, sample SAMN05356887) | human gut metagenome | biome: terrestrial biome; feature: human-associated habitat; material... | reverse complement strand
CTCAGCCACTTATTCGTCAGTCCGTCCTGCTTATCAGGCTCCAGATAGCTGCTGTTGAGCCAGATTTTATCGCCATCGGCGGCAGCCTCATCAAAGCCACGCGGGAACAGGAAAAGATAGCCTGTAGCATTTTCCTGTGCTATCGCCTGCACCTGCTCGCTTGTCAAAAGCCATTCCATAACCGCAAGGCCCTGCAAATCATCAGCAGTATTCTTAAAGAGGCCTACGCAGAAAAGATTTACCGGCGTGCCTTCCTTGGGATAGACAACATAAGCGGGAAATTTATTTTCCAGATATTTAAAAACGTAGCTTTGTCTGGTTATGGCCACATCCGCATCACCTACCGCCGCCATGCGCACAGGTGTAAAGGGAAACTTGGCATATTGCCCGATAAAGCGGTTGATATTGCCTAAATACTCCAGCGATTCATCCTCGCCAAAGCGATCTGCCAGACCTGCCAGAAAGTTTTGCGTGCTGTTGCTGTCGGATAAATTTTCCAGAGCAATGCGCAGCTGCTCTTTTCCTGCCAAATCCTGCCAGCTGCAGATATTGGCCTGACCGACGGTACGGGCGTACTGCTGGTTGACCAGAAAAACTATCGGATCATAGAAAACGCCGTACCAGTTCAAATCTGCGTCACGGAACTTCTGCGGCAGTCTGTCGCCATCGGCAAAGGCCACAGGCTTCAGGCTTCCCTGACGCTTCAGTCCGGCAAGCGTGCGCTGCTCGGCCAGCACAACGTCCGGCAGCTCCCCGCCGGGCTTCAGCTCGTAAACAGCCTTCAGCTGCAGCTTAGCCTTATTATCCTTGTTAAAGGCATCCACCAGATTTTCAGTAAATTTATTATCAAGCTCGGAATACAGGATAATGGTTTTTGCCCCTGCGTTCTGTACAGGAGCAGGCTGCTCACCGCAGCCTCCCGTCAGTATTCCGGCCAATATCAGCACTAAAAAGATACAACGGATCATCTCATCCCTCCGTTACTATCTGCGGCGCTTATCCTCACGCCTTTTTCCACCGGTACTGCCTGAAGCGGTACTGCGGTTTGCATTACGCTTCGGTCCGCGAGATGCATCACGCTTCGCGCCACGCGCTCCGCCGCGCTGCTCCTGCTCCGTATGCAGCAAACATTTAGGCCCGTTGCCCACAAGGTCCATGCGTCCTGCCTTCTGCAGTGCCTCCAGCACCAGCTTACGGTTACGCGGAGAACGGTACTGCATCAGCGCACGCTGCATTGCCTTATCATGCGGATTGCGGGCCACAAATACGGTTTCGCCGCTTTCCGGGTCGATGCCGGAATAATACATCGCCGTCGCCGCACTGCCGGGAGTAGGAATGAAGTCCTGCACCTGCTCCGGATTGTGCTTGATATCACGCAAAAACTCTGCCAGCTCAATAGCATTGTTCAGCGTGCAGCCCGGATGGCTGGAAATAAAGTACGGTACCAGATATTGCGGCAGGCCGATTTCTTTATTTTTTTGCGCATAAAGGCGCATAAACTTCAGATAAACTTCCTTGCCGGGCTTGCCCATACGCGCCAGAACCTGCGGTGCGATATGCTCGGGCGCCACCTTCAGCAGACCGCTGATGTGATAGCGGCACAGCTCATCCAGGAAATCCTGCTTTTTATCCGCCAGCATATAATCATAACGGATACCGCTGCGGATAAACACCTTCTTGACGCCCGGTAAAGCGCGCAGCTTGCGCAAAAGCGCTATATAATCGCTGTGGTCGGCATCAATATTGGGGCACGGCTTGGGGAACAGGCACTGTCTGTCCTTGCACACGCCGTATTTCAGCTGCTTGGCACAGGAAGGATGGCGGAAGTTGGCCGTAGGGCCGCCGACGTCATGGATATAGCCCTTGAAGCCGTCCAGCTGCGTCAGAATCTTAGCTTCGCGCAGAATAGATTCATGGCTGCGCGCCTGAATGATGCGTCCCTGATGCGCATGAATAGCGCAGAAGGAACAGCTGCCGAAGCAGCCTCTGCTGCTGACTAAGCTGAACTGAACCTCCTCCAGCGCCGCAACGCCTCCCTTGGCATCATAGCTCGGATGCCACTTACGCATATAAGGCAAATCGTAGATAGCGTCCATCTCCTCCATCGTCAGCGGGAAGATGTTCGGATTCTGTATGATATATTTCTTCTGTCCCTTTTGGACTACGATTTTGCCATAAAACGGGTCCTGCTCCTTGCTCTGCAGCTTGAAGGCTCTGGCAAATTCCTTGCGGTCGTCCTTGATAGCCCTCCAGTCGGGAAGCTCCACATATTCCTCATCAGGCAAAGTGTCGGACATATAAGCTGTACCGCGGATATAATGCATATCCTCGGCGCTGGCACCGCCTGCCAGATAGTCGGCAATTTCCACTACCTGCTTTTCGCCCATGCCATAAACCAAAAGGTCCGCACCGCTGGCCTCCAGAATAGAGGGCATCAGCTTGTTTTCCCAGTAGTCGAAATGCACAAAACGGCGCAGGCTGGCTTCAATGCCGCCGATAATTACAGGCATATCCGGCCGTAGCATGGTCGGGACGCTGTCCCACCGCGCCGCCTGCGGTATACTTGTCGACAGCACGCTCATTCTTGGCTGCCGTATAACGGCACAGCATGGAGTCAAGGTTGCCGCCGGAAATAAGCACGCCCAGTCGCGGCTTGCCCAGCTCTGCCATACATTCTGCTTTATCCCAACGCGGCTGGCACAGCATAGCTACCTTGTAGCCCTGCGCCTCCAGTACACGGCAGATTACTGCCGGACCAAAGGAGGGGTGGTCTACATAAGCATCGCCGCTGATAAACAGAAAGTCAATCTGCTCCCAGCCACGCTCGGCAATTTCCTGAGCGGAAATCGGTAAAAACTGTTTCATTAAAAACTCCTGAACAAATTATTATTTCTTCTTATCGGCCTTCACTTCGCCGGCAGCCTGCGGCTGCTGCGGCTCAGCCTGCTTAACCTCAGCCTGCGGCTTCGGTTCTTCTGCCTTCGGCGCAGGTGCGGCTGCAGCGGGCCGCGGCGCTTCCTCTACTGCGGCAGCAGGTGCGGCCTTGGCTTCGGGTTCGGACTGCGGTGCAGCCTCCTCTGCCTTAGCTGCGGCTGCAGGCTGTGTGGGAGCGTTGCGCAGATAGGTCTTGACGGCAACGCCATGCTCGCCCTTCAGGTCAACAGCCTCGCCGTTCACCTTGATGCGTACAACGCCGATATTGCCGTATTTGACAATCAGCTTATCCTTAGCCTCGAAATGTTTGCTTTCCTTAGCATGCAGAATGCCGGCAAAAAGCTCCTTGCCGTCGGCACTTGCCTCCAGCCAGCAGTCACCCTCGGCCTCCAGGTCAACGGTAACCTTATCCAGCACTGCGGGTGCTTTAGCTTCAGGCTTAACCTGCTCGGTCTGCTTTGCCTCTTCCTTAGGCATATTTTTAAAATAGTTAATCGTAGCGGGAATAGCAAAATAGCCTGCCGTGAGCACCGCTACCGCTGCTAAGCCTGCCAGACACTGCTTCATCGGCAGCTTCGGCAAACCAGGCATTTCAAAACGGCCTGTACCGCTGCCGATATCACGCTTATCCTTCAGCTGGATATTGAGGCGAACCTTTTCCACCTCACGGATACCCTGGCTGCGTACAGCCTCTGCCGCCATACCGGCAGCACTTGCTTTATATTCATTAACAAGCTCCGGACCGTTCAGTCCCAGATAATTACCGTAGTTGCGGATTATTCCCTTCAGGAAAACCTCACCCGGAGTCTTGTCATATTCGTCATTTTCTACAGCCTGCAGATAACGGCTGCGGATACTGGTAGCCTTTTCGGCATCAGCAAGAGAGATACCCTTGGCCAGTCTTGCTTCTTTCAAAATTGCGCCGACAGTCTTTTCCTTATCATCCATTTCGCCTGCACCTCCGCTTATTCACGGCGCAGGAAGCGTTCCTCTGCTTCCTTACGCGACATTATAACCTCTCGTGGCTTGCTGCCTACGGATTGACCGACAATGCCCAGCTCCTCCATGGTATCTACCAGACGCGCCGCACGCGTATAGCCTATGCGGAAGCGTCGCTGCAGCATGGAGCTTGATGCCTGCCCCATGTCCAGCACAAGGCTCAGGGCATCCTCAAAAAGCTCATCCTCTGCAGGCGCATTGGAGCCTGCATCCTCGGCATTATGGCCTTTATTATCACATTCCAGCTCCTGCTCTGTTACCTCTTCGCTGTAATTTACAGGAATGGACTGCTTGATAATGAAATCTACTATTTTATTCAGCTCATCATCGCTGACGAAGGCACCCTGCACACGCACAGGCTTGTTGTAGCCCATGGGGTAAAAGAGCATATCGCCCTTGCCCAGCAGCTTTTCGGCACCGCCCATATCAATAATGGTGCGCGAATCTGTCTGCGAGGATACGGCGAAAGCAATACGTGAAGGAATATTCGCCTTGACGATGCCTGTAATAACATCTACGGACGGACGCTGGGTTGCCAGAATCAGATGGATACCGGCAGCGCGGGCCTTCTGTGCCAGACGCAGGATAGCATCCTCCACATCAACCTTGGCTACCATCATCAGGTCTGACAGCTCGTCGATGATAATTACGATATAAGGCATCTTTTCGGCGGCCTGTGCGTTATAGGTTTTGATGTCACGCACACGGCTGTCGGCAAACGCCTTATAACGGCGCTCCATTTCCGCTACCGCCCAGTGCAGCGCGCTGGCTGCCTTTTTCGGCTCGGTGACAACAGGTGTCAGCAGATGCGGAATACCGTTGTAATTAGACAATTCTACGACCTTAGGGTCGACAAGAATCAGTTTAACCTCGTCCGGGGTAGCACGGTACAAAAGACCGGCGATAATCGTATTGATGCACACCGATTTACCGGAGCCTGTGGAGCCTGCTACCAGAAGGTGGGGCATTTTCGCAAGGTCGGCGGAAATAATATCACCGCTGATATCCTTGCCCAGACCAATGCAAAGATGCTCCTTGGCATTGCGAACACTGCCTGCCTCCACAACCTCACGGAAGCACACGGGATCGTTCTTCGTGTTCGGCGCTTCGATGCCGATGGCGGATTTGCCGGGAATCGGCGCCTCGATACGCACACCGGGCGCAGCCAGACGCAGGGCAATATCATCCGCAAGGTTCACCACCGAGCTTACCTTCACACCGGCCGCAGGCTCCAGCTCAAAGCGCGTAACCGACGGTCCGCGCGTTACGGCAACAACTCTGGCGCGCACCTTGAAATCTGCCAAAGTCTGCTCCAGCACAGCACATTGATCCATGATGTCCTTCTGATAGGTGGACGGGTCGCTGGCCTTCGGCGTATCCAGAAGCTCCAGCGGGGGCAGCTGATAGCTGCTCGCGGCCTGCGCTTCAGGCTCATATGCTGCTGCAGTCTGCGGAGCAGGCGCCGCTGCGGCAATTTTATCTGCGCTGTCAAAAATCGTTACGGCCGGCTTCTCCGGTTCTGGCTCAGGCTGCGGCTCTGCCTTGGCAGGCACTGCAAACGTTGCAGCCTCCTCGCGATAGGTATTGCGGATTACGGAAGCAGGATGCTCCGGCTCCGGCTCAGGTTCGGCAGCCGGCGGCTCCGCATCATCCAAAAAGCGGCTGTCCGGCTCGTAATCATCGTCATAATTGATAATCGGTCTTACAATAACCTCGGGTTTGGACTGCTCCCATTCGGGCAGCTGCACCGGGTCACGCTCTATTTCCTCTTTTAAAGGAGATTTTTCGTAAACACTCTTGTTTTTGGTAAAGCCTAAAATGCTTCTGAAAGCACTTTTCTTCTGCACGCCCTCGTTGAAGGCATCAAATTCTGGGCTGGTATAGTTGCTGATAACGTTATCCGCGGGAGCGGCATGCTGTTGAGGCGCGGCACTCTTGCGTTTGAACACAGCTCTTACCGCAGGCTCCGGACGCACGCGCTCCTCCCTCACCTTGTCGTCGGGGCGCATCAGCGTAATCTCGTCGGAGGTCAGGTAATCCTGCCACAGCTCCCACCATTTGCGCAGCGGCAGCACCAGGCCAAGCAGCCACAGCCAGCCTAAGGCCAGAATGATGTAAACCGTTACATCACCGGCAAAGGAACGCAGCAGCTTCAGCAAAAGGCCGCCTATAAGACCGCCGCCATCCGCTATCAGCGAAGGCTCCAGTTCAGAGCCAACAGGCACAAAAACATGATGAGCTGTGCCTGTAAGGCACAGCGTCACCAAAGTAAAAATTAATGTTCTCTTGTTAAAAACACCAAATTGTCCTCTAAGCAGCTGCCAAGACGCAGCAAAGAAAGCCAAAGGCAGCAAAAAGACACCCTTCCCCAGCAGATTCTGCTCCACCAGATAAGCATAATGCATCACGCCGTCCTCAGCCGTCATAAGAAGAGCGGCTGCAAACAGCAGACCCATAAGCAGGCAGACAACGCCGACAGGGCGCGCGTAGCTTCTATTCTGTTGCTTCCTTCTTCTTTCCTTGCGCAAGATAAGACAACTCCTAAAATCGCAGCTGCCGGCAGTCATCCTTTATCAGCTGACTGCTGACAACCGTTCACAAAAAACTATTCACTAATCACTAATCACTGAAAACTATCAAATCTCCATGATAATCGGCAGAATCATCGGACGGCGACGGGTTCTTTCGAACAGGAAGCGTCCCAGAGAATCACGGACTGTGGACTTGATTGCCGACCATTCGGAAACATTGTTTTCCTCGCAGCGGTCCAGGGCAGCCTGCACCTTGTCGCGTGCTTCATCCATCAGGTCCTCGGCCTCGCGTACATAAACAAAGCCGCGGGAAACGATATCCGGACCGGAAACCACATGGCAGGATTCCTTGTCGATGGTTACGACAACAATCATGATACCGTCCTGAGAAAGCTGACGGCGGTCGCGCAGTACGATGTTGCCTACGTCGCCGACACCCAGGCCGTCAACCAGCACCTTGCCTGCAGGCACCTTGCCGTTAATGGTAATGCTGCTCTTGGTCAGCTCGATAACGCTACCGTTTTCACCAATAACAATGTGATCTGCCGGCATGCCAAGAGATTTTGCCAGATTAGCATGCTTAACCAGATGACGGTATTCACCATGCACAGGCATGAAGAAACGCGGACGCACCAAATTGTGCATCATCTTGATTTCCTCCTGGCTGGCGTGGCCGGAAACGTGGACGCCGTTGCTCTTTTCATAAATAACGTCCGCACCCAGCTTGTACAGATGGTCAATAGTACGGGAAACGAGCTTTTCGTTGCCCGGAATCGGCGTAGCAGAAATAATTACTGTATCACCGGGCATAATATCAACCTTTTTATGGTCATTCATAGCCATACGGGTGAGCGCGCTCATCGGCTCGCCCTGACTGCCGGTGGTGATAATAACAACCTTTTCCGGCGTATAGTTATGAGTTTCGTCAATATCAATCAAAACGCCCTCGGGAACCTTTAAGTAACCCAGCTCCTTAGCGATATTAACAACATTCACCATGCTGCGGCCGATAACTGCTACCTTACGGTCGTACTTCACAGCAGTATCAATAACCTGCTGGATACGATGTACGTTAGAGGAGAAGGTTGCTACTATAATACGGTGCTTAGCATAGCGGAACTCCTCGTCAAAGGTCTGGCCAACCATTTTTTCGCTGGGAGTGAAGCCCGGGCGCTCGGCGTTGGTGCTGTCTGCCAGCAGGCACAGTACACCGCGGTCGCCGTATTCGGCAAATTTATTGAATTCCATAACCTGTCCGTCGACAGGAGTGTGGTCGATTTTAAAGTCACCGGTGTGAATAATAACACCGATAGGAGTAGTAATCGCGATAGCAACAGCGTCGGGAATGCTGTGGTTTACGCGGATGAAATCAAGCTTAAAGGCACCGGCGTTAATTTTGTCACCGGGTTTTACTACGTGCAGTTTTTCGTTGCCTACACCGTTTTCCTTCAAGCGGCCTTGCAAAATACCCAGAGTAAGTGCGGTACCATAAACGGGACAATCAATTTGTTTCATAACATAGGGCAACGCACCGATATGGTCCTCGTGACCATGTGTCAGAAAGATACCCTTAATTTTATCTTTATTCTCAACCAAATATGTAATATCGGGAATAACCAAGTCAATGCCGAGCATATCGTCTTCAGGGAACATCAGGCCTGCATCAATCAGGATCATGTCATCCCCGTAACGGAATACCGTCATATTTTTACCAATTTCGCCCAAACCACCCAGCGGGATAATCTGGACCTTATGTTGAAATTTACCCAAAAAAAATACACCTCCATTTTTTATTTTACATTCTTCCGTACAAATGTAGAAATTGAATTTGATACTGTGTCCGCACACATACTCTCTACTTTATTATACACTAAATATGGGCTATTGACAAATAGTGATACATATTTTTTGTGAAAAGTTTGTTGCCAAATGAGGAGATTTGGATGAGGTAAAGCGCATGCAGAAAATGGCTGCGGGCAAGGTACGCCCCCTCCCTTGACATTCCCATGTATTTCAAGTAAACTTAAACTAAGTTCCTGAAAACCGCAAGTAAGCATAAGCCTCCGGCTCATTTACCTGCGGACAATTAAATAAGCAGTATATCCTGCAGATGCACCTTTTCTGCAGAAGCTTAAGCAAGGCCATTTATTTTTATCTGGTACATTCTAAGAGTAGTACAAACTGACGATTTTTTATCGTCAGGGTACTGCTCTTTTTTGTTTTTCAGGCGCTTTGCAACTGCTTATGTATTTTTTACTTTATCTGTGTTAAAATGAAAGGAGAAAAACCATGCAAGACCTGGCAACAAAATTTGCAAACCTGACAATTCAAAGCGACTTCATCTTCAAGAAGGTTATGTCGCGCAAGCGCATCTGCAAGCACCTGCTGGAGGAGCTGCTGCAGATAGAAATTGCCGATATCAACTATCTGGAGGCAGAAAAGACGCTTGAGCCTGAGTACACCAGCCGCGGCATCCGCCTTGATATCATTGTAGCGGATGATAAAAACACGCATTATAATCTGGAGATGCAGGTGAAAAACAATAAGAATCTTGATACGGACACCTACGTCCTGCCCAAGCGCTCACGCTATTATCAGGCGCTGCTTGATATTGATTTGCTGCAGAAGGGACAGCCTTATGACCTGCTGCCACCGACATTTATCATTTTTATCTGCGTTTTTGATTTCTTTGAACAGGGTAATTATGTCTATACCTTTAAAAAACGCTGTCTGGAGAATTTGGAGCTAGAGCTTCCCGATGAAGCAACCACGATGATTTTGAACACAAAAGGTACACATGGCGCTATCTCCAAGGACATCAAAAGCTTTTATGATTATGTAAACAACCACATTGTAACTACTGATTTCACCAAGCAGATTGACGATGAAATCAGCTATCTCAAATTAGATACGAAAGTGAGGCGAGAATTTATGCTTATGGAAGCACGTTTATTAGATGAAAGACGTGAGGGCATTGCCGAAGGCAAGGAGATTGGCCTTGCTGAAGGCGAAGCTATCGGATTAGTAAAAGGTGAAGCCGAACATAAACTTAAAGTCGCTAAATTCATGTTAGCTAAAGGTTGCTATTCTCTGCAGGAAATCACGGAACTTTCCGGTTTATCTCTCGCTGATGTGGAGAAGCTGAAAGAAGAAGCTTAACCACTCTAATACTGATTTCACCAAGCAAATTGACGATGAAATCAGCCATCTCAAATTAGATACAAAAGTAAGGCGAGAATTTATGCTTATGGAAGCACGTTTATTAGATAAAAGGCGTGAAGGCATTGCTGAGGGCGAAGCAAATGCCAACATTGCTGCTAAGCGTCTTTTCAGCATGGGCCTTTCTGTGCAGGATATCGCCAAGGCTACTTCTCTCCCATTTGAACAAGTTGAAGCGTTGCAAGCTGAGCAGTAACCATAAACTAAAATTAATATTATAATTAAAGGCGTTCTACCATACTTAAGTAGAACGCCTTTACTGTTTTTGCCCCTTAACGACAGCCCTTTTCAAAGAAAACCTCCGCAACATCCCACAGCCAATAATTTACAATCTTTTTGCTTGTAGCACACAAATATGCTGTGCTATAATATTCACCGCAATTTTATAGAATGAAAGTAAGGTGCTTTATATATATGGAAAACAAAATAACTACCCGCGAATGGCTGCCGTTAATCGGCATGACCGTTTCCGCTTTTATTTTTAACACATCGGAATTCATGCCCATAGGCCTTTTGTCCGATATCGCCGCAGACTTCCGCATGACGGAAGCACAGGCAGGCATGCTGATTACCATTTACGCCTATGTTGTAATGCTCATGAGCCTGCCGCTGATGATTGCCGCTTCCCGCTATCCGCTGCGTAAGCTTTTGTTGGCAACCATCAGCCTGTTCGCCGTATCGCATGTAGCCTCTGCCTTCGCCACCGGCTTTTGGACGTTGCTGCTTTCGCGTATAGGCGTAGCCTTCGCCCACTCCATTTTCTGGTCCGTCGCCTCGCCTATCGCCGTGCGTCTGGTCAAAGGTCCCTTTAAAGCACTAGCTATGAGTATGATTGTAACCGGCACGGCCATCGCCATCATCGTCGGCCTGCCCTTAGGACGTATCATCGGCCTTTACGTAGGCTGGCGCATGGCCTTTATGTGCATCGCCGTTTTGGCCTTCATCGTATTAGCCTATATGTTCTTCGTCTTCCCCAAGCTGGAAAAAAGCGAACCGTTTACGCTTTCGCAGTTGCCGGTAATGCTGAAAAATCCTGTGCTCATCGGCCTCTATATGATGTCCTTTTTACTCCCCACCGGCTATTACACCGCCTACAGCTATATCGAGCCTTACCTGAAGCAGATTGCTCTGATGGATGATGCCTGGATAACCATCACCTTGGTTATTTTCGGTGCTGCCGGACTTTTGGGCAGCGCAGCCTTTTCCAAATGGTACGATAAATGCCGCTATCACTTCTTCCGCATCACCGTACTTGGCGTTGCAGTTGTTTTGCTGCTGCTCTACCCCGTAAGCTTCAATCATTATCTGCTGGTGCTGCTCTGTGCAATCTGGGGCATCTTCGTTACGGCCTTCAACGTTGTAGGCCAGGCAGAGCTTTTGCGCACAACTACTATGAGTATCTCCGCTGTGGCTATGTCGATTTACTCCGGCATTTATAATCTTGGTATCGGCAGCGGCAGCTATCTTGGCGGACTTATCTGTACGCATGCTTCCATCGCTTATATCGGTCTCGGCGGCGGCGCAATCGTGCTGCTTTCCTTTATTTACTGTGCCTTTTTCCTTATTCCCGCTATGCGTCGCCAGCAAGTAGAGGCTGAAAAATAAATTTAACCGCCGAAAAGCGTATAATAAACTGTATATTAAATTTCCTCACTTGCTATATTTCCTGTTTTTATTTATAATTAAGAGATACGTAAGATTACAAAGAAGGAGATTTTCTATCAATATGTCTGCAAGTACAACCAAAACCAAGAATCAACCATCCCGTAAGCCTGTATTGCTGGATTACTTAAAAGCCTTCACTAAGGATAAATTGATTTTTGCAGCGCGTCAGCTCTGCATCACCTACAGCAAGCTCAAAAAGGACGAGCTGGCAGAAAAAATCTGCACAGAAATGCAAAAGCCGGAAATTGCAGCAAAACGCTTTGCTATTATGCCGGACGAAAATATCCATGCCTTCGAAGCAGCCTTGGAGAAAAAATGCTTCCATCCTACCTACAGTGAATATGCACTGCTGCTGCCCTTTATTTCTATGGGCTACATTGTTTCCTATCCCGACGACTGCTTTGAAGCAGTAAAGGAAGCACGCACCGTTTACAAAAAAATCAACACCGCAGACTTCCAGGCTCGCCGCCAACAGCTGGCATGGCTGCTGGACTGCATCACCGCTATGTCCAGCCTGCACCTTATTCTGCCGGTAGAATTTTTCTGCGAAATGTACAATCAAAAAGCAGGCTTTGAGCTTACTCCTGAAACCCTGCCGCAGCTGCTGGCCGAGGTTCCGAGCAACTTTAACCCCTGCGCAATTAAAGATGGCCGCATCCTGCTCAAGAAAAATGACAGCGATGATTTCTACACCAGACTGGAGCAGGGCAGAAAGCCCTTCGGCCTGTACCTGCCTACCGTAAAGGAAATCACCATGCTTTCCCACTACGGTTATATGCAATCTACTACCGCATATCAGGATCTGCATGACTTCTTCACTCAAGAGCTGAATGTTGCGGCACTGGATGCACATTACTGGTGCCAGTACATCTATGAATTTGAAAACTCCAACACCGACGGCAATACCTCTGAGCTGATTCAGAAGCTGCAGGCTAATATTCCCGCTTGGAACAATTACAGCCATCTCGGCAGACTTTCCGTACTGCTGCAGAACGCCCGCAACAGTGCAACCCGTATGTTCTGCCTCGGTGGCCACACTCCTAACGAAACTATCAAGCTGCTGCGTGACGCACAGCAGGCAGCTCAGCAAAATACCCGTGTAGGTGCCAAAGCGAAAAAGGTTTATCCTAACGATCCCTGTCCCTGCGGCAGCGGCAAAAAGTATAAAAAATGCTGCGGTAAAAAGCACTGAGCAGCAGGCTATGCTTTAGTGTAAGAAGGAATTGCAATGAAGAAATTTTTAGTCGTTGATTTTGAATTTACTACCTACGAGCGCCCTGTCGGCCGTCCGCGCGGCTTCTTTTCCGAGATTATCGAAATCGGCGCAGTGAAGCTGGACGGCGAACCGCTCACCGACTGCGGACGCATTCAAAGCTTTGTCAAACCACATTTTTATCCTAAGCAGGCTAAGGATTCTATGGATTTTTGCATGATTACCGCTAAGGATATGCAGCAGGCCATTGAATTTCCTGCCATGGTGCAGGAGCTGGCAGCGCTGTATGAAAGCGGCGAAACCTACTTTGTAGCCTGGGGAACCGAGGATTACAAGGTACTGCAGACAGGCTGCGAGCGTCATAAAATCGAAAACCCCGTAAAGTACGAGGACTATCTTGATTTGGCGCTGGCCTACCGCCTGTGGAAGGGTGATGACTACACCACCGGCCTGAAGAAGGCTACCGAAGAACAGGAGGTCAACACAGAAGGACTGTGGCACACCGCCTTTGATGATGCCAACAACACCGGCAAGCTGCTGATTGAAATGTTTAACCGTGGCTGGAAACTGGAGGATTTCTTCGCTGCCCGCGAGGTTTACGAAGCGGAGCGAGCTGCCCGTCAGGCAGAACGTGCCAAGCACCATAACAGTTACAGAAGATGGTAAAATTCTAAAGCGCACATAAAAAAGCTATCACCTGGCTTTGCCCGGTGATAGCTTTTTTGCTTTTTATGCTTTAATAACGATTAAAAATCTCCTGCACCTCGCTGCGCTCGTGCATCCGCAAAAGTGCCAACTGCAGCAAAAGGCGTGCTTTTTGCGGATTAAGGTTATCCGCATACAGGAAGCCCTGCTCCTGCCAACGCTCTAGGCCTGCGGCAACAATACCGCTGCCGGTGCGGCTGGAACGCACAACCACAACGCCGCGGCCGACAGCCTCCGCCAGCGCCGCTTCCACAGCCTCATGAATGCTGCCCATGCCACTGCCGGCGTAGATAAGGCCACGTGCGCCTGCTGCCAGTGCCGCATCCAAAAACACGCGGTCCTCACCGATATGCGTGTAGATGATATCCACGCGCGGCAAAGCAGTAACACCGCTTACGTCAAACTCGCTCTGCAGTGTGTGCGGACGCACGCTGCGATAATAGTAATGTACCTCACCACCAACGATAAAGCCTAAAGGACCACCGTTCGTTGCCTTGAAGGTTGCCACATTCGCCGTGTTTGTCTTGGTCACGTCACGCCCGCTGTAGATTTCATCGTTCATCATCACCAGCACGCCCTGTCCGGCGCTTGCAGCATCTACAGCCACCTTCACAGCGTTGATGATATTCAAAGGTCCGTCGGCACTTACAGCGGTGGCAGGACGCATTGCGCCCACGAGTACTACCGGCTTAGCGCTCTTCACCGTCAGGTTCAAGAAGAAGGCCGTTTCTTCCATAGTATCGGTACCATGAGTGATAACAACGCCGTCGACATCCTCCTGCGCCAGCAGCTCGTTGCAGCGCTGCGCCAGGCGCAGCAGCAACGCATCGGTAATACTGCTGCTGTCGATATTGCACAGCTGCTCGCCGCTGATATGCGCAAGCTCGCCCAGTTCAGGCACACCTGCCAGCAAATCGGCAACGCTGTAGGCACCGGCAGTATAGCCCGTCATCTGGGTGCCGGAAGCAGCCTTGCCGGCAATAGTGCCGCCGGTTGCTAAAATCACAATGTTCTTCAACTCAGTTTTTTCCATCAGCCTGACCTCCATCAGTCCTTCTTTCAGCTCGCAGCTAAGGCTTATTTCGCCAAGCCCTTTTCCTGCAGATAATCTGATACCATGTCTGCCGCTTCGGCAGTAATCTTAATGCATTTAGTTCTGTACTCCGGTGTACCGAAGCTCAGGCGGTTCAGCGCTCTGCAGCAGGAAGTGCCGAAATGCTTGGTAAAGCGCTCATGAAACTCGTGTGTATATTTATAGACCTCTGTCTGATGCTTTTCGGATGGGTCCAGTCTGCCCACGATAGAGCTGATAACCAGGCAGGAACCGCTCAGCGCACCGCACACGCAGCCGCTACGGCCAATACCGCCACCCATGCCGGACACCATGCGGATTGCTACATCCGGCAGGCCTAGCTGCAGGCCGTCATTGCACGCCTTAACTACGGATTCCACGCAGTTATTGCCATCGTTATGGTACTGCTCTGCTAAATCATAAATTTCCTTCATATTCTATGCCTCCAAAAAATAACCTAATCCTGTTTATTTTAGCAAGCATGAGGCAAAATAGCAAGAAAAATGCTGTGACCAACAAGCCACAGCATTGTATATCAAAGCCCGAACATAGTCTTTACCAGCTTTATTCCGCTCTCGGTTTTAAAAATACGCTCCACAGCCTTGGCAATATTCTCCTTCGGCGTACCATCCTCATAAAAGTTTACTATAAAATCAGCTTCCACAAGCAGCTGATAATCAAGAGCGTCAATAATATTATACGTATGGTGATGACCTACAAGATAACAGATGCGTTCAATTTTTTCAGGGGCATAGCCAACCTTTTGCAAAAGCTCGCGTGCTACCGCAGGTCCCTCCTGCTCCTGAATTTTACCGGTGCAATGACCGGCGCCGTACTTGGCTTCACCCGGCTTAATACCGCAGTCATGCACAAGACCTGCCGCCTCAACAAGCTCTGTCAGCTCTGCATCCGCACCCTCGCTCTCAGCCAGCTGCTTGGCCAGGCTGGCAACCTTAATAAAATGCTGACAGCGGCGTGCATCTCCGGCAAAAAATTTTATCATCTCATTATATAAAGCAACGTTTTTATTCATGGCATTCACTCCAATCCGACTAAAATACGATTCAATCTTATTTTGGCCTAAACAATACATTTTGGCAAGTTTTTTCGCCATAATAATATTATAAAAGCATTCTCCCCCAACACACAGAAAAGCGCTCTTAGCCTGCATTACGCAAGACACCGAGCGCCTTCCTGTTTTATTAGGGAGTTTGATTAGGGAGAAGCAAATTATTTTTCCTCAATAGGATAATCCTGCAGAGCATCATAGCCTGTTTCACCGGTACGGATCTTAACAACATCCTCAACATCATAGATGAAGATTTTGCCATCGCCGTATTTGCCGGTATACAGAACCTGCTTAGCAACATTGACTACTGCTGCAACAGGAATTGCGGAAACAATCATTTCAACCTTTACCTTCGGCAGCAGGTGAGCAGCAACCTCAGCACCACGATACATTTCAGTGGATCCCTTCTGGATGCCGTAGCCCAGAACCTTGGTAACAGTCATGCCGGTAATTCCCAGCTTATCCAAAGCATTTTTCAATGCTTCAAAACGATTTTGCGAGGTGATAATAACAACCTTGCTCATCTTTACTGCGCCTGCAGGCTTAGCTGCAGTTTCCTTGACCGGAGTAACATAAGTAGTAGTAACAGAGGTCTGTGCCTCCAACGGAGTTTGCATAAAGTCGGCATAGCTACTAAGCAGACCATGCTCTTCCATATCCAGGCCTTTGATTTCTTCGGATTCCTTAACACGCAGACCGAAGAGCTTATCAAGAATTTTAAAGATAATCGTCATAGTAACTGCAACATAGATTGCTACAACTACAACACCGAGGATTTGTTTTACCAGGAAATCAGTACCGCCGCCATAGAAGAGGCCGCCGTCAAGAGCGAAGAGGCCGGTTGCGATAGTACCGAAGGCACCGCAGACACCGTGAACAGAAATTGCACCGACAGGATCATCAATTTTCAGCTTCTGGTCAAAGAATTCAACAGCAGCAACTACCAGCACACCGGCAATCAGGCCGATGATTAAAGCGCCGGCCGGGCTTACCATATCGCAGCCTGCGGTAATTGCTACCAGACCTGCAAGCACGCCGTTCAGTGTCATGGAAACATCAGGCTTACCGTAGCGAATCCAGGTGTAAATCATAGTTGCGGTAGCAGCAGCTGCTGCAGCCATGTTAGTGGTAATGAAGATAGCACCCATGGAAACCAAGGCATCATCACCGGTTGCGCAAACGGTGGAAGCACCGTTGAAGCCAAACCAACCGAACCAGAGAAGGAAAACGCCCAAGGCACCAAGCGGAATGCTGTGACCGGGAATAGCGTTTACCGTACCGTCTGCATTGTATTTGCCGATACGCGCACCAATCATCTTGGCACCGACGAGAGAAGCAACGCCGCCTACCATATGAACGGCAGTGGAACCGGCGAAATCATGGAAGCCCATCTGTGCGAGCCAGCCACCGCCCCAAATCCAGTGACCGCTGATCGGATAGATAACAGCGCTGATTAATACGCTGTAAATGCAATAAACCAGGAAGTTGGTACGTTCTGCCATAGCACCGGAAACAATGGTTGCTGCGGTAGCACAGAACATCGTCTGGAAGATAAAGTACGCAGTGCTTGGATAGCTGGCACCGTAATCACCTTTTACAAAGAAGTCCGGCGCACCGATGAAGCCGCCGATATCTGTACCAAACATCAGGCCAAAGCCCAAAACCCAGAAAACGATGGACCCGAGGCACATATCCATGACGTTCTTCATAACGATGTTGCCGGCATTTTTAGCTCTGGTAAAGCCTGTTTCAACCATTGCGAAGCCCGGCTGCATAGAGAATACCAGGAAAGCACCTATCAGCACCCATATAGTATCGGCAGATACATATTTGTCCATTTGTAAACACCCCTCAAATTATAATATTTTTTAACGTGTCATTGAGCAGCGCTCACATGGCATTAGCTAAAGAAAAAGGGGCGTACCCGATTTTTCGGATACACCCCATTGTGTATGAGTTTATATATATTATTTTATCTTAACACACCTTACTCAAGGCTGTCGAGAAGGCAACTGCAGCTTACTCATTTACACCAAACAACAACTCACCATAAGTCGGATAGTCGAGATACTTACCACCGGTCAAAGCTTCGGCAGCATCAACAGCACTTCTCAGCTTGCCCATTTCTTCAAGAACGGTATCGTGATAGTACAGAGCCTGCTTCTCGCTGTCGCCGATTTCTGCTGCTTCCTTCAAGCCATCTTCCAACTTCAGGGAGGATGCATACATTTCTCCGCCCAGCTTGCTCAGCTTATCGGCAAGTGCGCCTTCAAAGCCTGCGCTGACACCGGCAGCCTTTTTATCCAGTACTGCTTTGGTCAAATCTCCGGTATATGCGGTAACTGCCGGGAGAATGTCCTTATGGAACATATCCAGCATGGTTGCTGCTTCGATAGAAATCGTGGTGCTGTAGTTCTCCAGCAGGATTTCTACACGGGATTCAACCTCGGCTTTTGTGAAGATGTTATGCTTTTCGAACAGCTCGATGTTCTTGGCATGTCCCAGATACGGCAGAGCTTCCGGAGTAGATTTAAGGTTCAGCAGACCGCGTTTGGCAGCTTCCTCAACCCATGCATCGGTATAACCGTTGCCATTGAAGACAATGCGTTTATGAGCCTTGTAGGTTTCTTTAACCAAATCATATACTGCTGCTTCCAAATCAGGAGCATCTGCCAGTTTATCGGCAAATTCATCCAACTCTTCGGCAACGATGGTGTTCAGTACGATGTTGGGGCCAGCGATGGAGAACATGCTGCCCAGCATACGGAATTCAAATTTATTGCCAGTGAAGGCGAATGGAGAGGTTCTGTTTCTGTCGGTGTTATCCTTAACAAGAGCAGGAATGGTATCGTCGCTTACTTTAATGTAGCTTTCCGGATTGCCGTTGTAAACCTTGTCTGCTGCAATAGCTTCGAGAACTGCAGTCAGCTCAGTGCCAAGGAACATGGATACGATAGCCGGAGGAGCTTCGTTAGCGCCCAGACGATGATCATTGCCAGCGCTGGCAACAGATACACGCAGCAGATCCTGATATTCATCAACAGCCTTGATAATTGCTGCCAGGAAGGTCAAGAAGCGCAGGTTCTTGTACGGCTCCTTGCCGGGATCCAGCAGGTTCAGGCCTTCTTCCGTAGATAAGGACCAGTTGTTATGCTTACCGCTGCCGTTTACACCATCAAAAGGTTTTTCATGCAGCAGGCAAACAAGACCATGACGCAGAGCAACACGTTTCATGAACTCCATCATCAGCTGGTTATGGTCAGATGCTACGTTGGTAGTTGTGAAGATAGGTGCCAGCTCGTGCTGTGCCGGAGCAACTTCGTTATGCTCGGTTTTAGCAAGTACGCCCAGCTTCCACAGCTCATCGTCCAAATCCTTCATGAAGGAAAGAACTCTTTGTTTGATAATGCCGAAGTAGTGGTCGTCCAGCTCCTGGCCACGCGGAGATTTCGCACCGAAAAGGGTACGGCCGGTGTAAACCAAGTCTTTACGTTTTTCCCACATTTTTTTATCTACGAGGAAATATTCCTGTTCCGGACCAACAGTACTGTTGACGCGGATAGTATCAATGCCGAACAGCTTCAGCAGCTTGCAGGCTGCTTTGCTGACTGCATTCATGGAACGCAGCAGCGGAGTCTTTTTATCCAGCACTTCGCCAGTGTAGGAGCAGAAGGCTGTAGGAATGCACAGGCAGTTATCTTTGATAAATGCATAGGAGGTCGGGTCCCATGCTGTATAGCCACGGGCTTCAAAAGTTGCACGCAAGCCGCCGGACGGGAAGCTGGAAGCATCAGGCTCGCCCTGAATTAGCTCTTTGCCGGAGAAGTCCATAATAACACGGCCTTCGGCAGTAGGAGAAATAAAGCTTTCATGCTTTTCAGCAGTAATACCGGTCATCGGTTGGAACCAATGGGTGAAATGAGTGCAGCCATGCTCCAGAGCCCAGTCCTTCATAGCATTGGCAATGATATTAGCAATTTCCAGATTCAGCGGAGTGCCTGCCAGCACTGCTGCCTTATATGCCTTATAGGTTGCAGTCGGCAGACGGTCCTTCATAACGCTTTCGTTAAAAACTAAGCTGCCAAACAGTTTCGGTACATCATTCATTGTAAAACCTCCCTAATTTCTCTCTGAGAATTTCCTTGGGTTTACGAAGTGTAAGCCCCTCATTTGAATTACATTTTTTGTGCTTTACAGATTTTCTTCTCTCTGGCTCTGTAAATAAGAAAGCACCGTCAGCTGCGCCCTGCGCTGCTACGGTGCTTCGTTGCACTTATCATGGGTAAGATATAAATTATAATTCTCACCGCTGATATAACAGAAAAAGCAACCACGAAGTTTGGATCTTTCAATCCAACAACCACGTCGTTGCTTTATGCGCTTATTATAATACTAGGATTTGAATTTGTAAAGGGGGTAAGAGGAAAAAAATTTAATTTTTTATGCGTATACTTGAAAAATATGCTTATTGGGGACTACAACAGCAGGAATTTTTATCAGATATAACTGATAAAAAGCTAAAATCTTGAAAAGTTTCAGTTATATCTGATAGAAATCTAAAATCACGGAAAGTTTCAGTTATATCTGATAGAAATCTGAAACTCCGAAAAGTTTCAGTTATATCTGATAGAATTTCAAATATCAAAACAGATGACCAGACTTATGCCAACCATTATTTCTCTCCTGCTTCAGCAGGATTTTTGCGTTCTGTAAAGAATTGTACAGTATAGAGTATGCAATGCAAAACGCAATATAACTAATTGCCAAGGAGGAACCCTTATGGAATTAACCGCTGTTGCGCAGCTGCGCCGCATGGTGCTGGAGCATTTATCCCGCTACACCTGGAATAACGAATTGCCTGACCACGTCTACGATATTCTGCAGGAGGTACGCGAGGATACTCCGCGCTACCGCTGCTGTGTTTATAAAGAAAGAGCCGTACTGAAAAACCGTATTGATATGGCGCTTGGCCAGGAGTGCTCCAGCAATATCATCGAGGCAGCCAAGCTGACGCTGAACGAGCCTGAGCGCACCGATTTGCCGATTATCGACGTGCTGCCCGCAGCCTGCGACCAATGCCCGATTGATGCTTATTACGTTACCGATATGTGCCGTCACTGCATCACCCACAAATGCATGAATAACTGCCCGAAAAAGGCTATCAGCATTATTCAGGACCGTGCCTTTATCGACAAAACGAAATGTATTGAATGCGGACGCTGCAAGCAGATGTGCCCCTACGGTGCGATTATCGAAATCCATCGTCCCTGCGTGCGTGCCTGCGCCATCGGTGCCATCAGCATCGGTGAAAACCGTAAGGCTGTCATTGACCACGAAAAATGTGTTTCCTGCGGTGCCTGCCGCAATGCCTGCCCCTTCGGCGCCATTGACGAGCGCAGCAATATTATCCGCGTTATCCGCGAAATTCAACAGGGCAAGCAGGTTATCGCCCTTGTGGCACCTTCTATCGTAGGCCAATACGGTCTGAAGATTACCATGGCGCAAATTTACGAGGCACTGCAAAAAGCAGGCTTCGCTGAAGTTGTAGAGGTTGGTATCGGCGCCGATATCACCAGCGTTAAGGAAGCAGAGGAATATCTGGAGAAGGTTCCTGCCAAGCAGGGCTTTATGACCAGCTCCTGCTGTCCCGCCTTTGTTAAGCTGATTAAAACACAGGTACCGGAGGCAGCAGACAAGATTTCCGACACTCCCTCCCCCATGCTTACCTGCGCTGAGCTGATTAAGGAAAAATATCCTTATGCAGTTACTGTGTTCATCGGTCCCTGCATCGCCAAAAAGGTGGAAGCACGCGAGCACCGCGAAACCATCAACTATGTGCTGACCTTTGAAGAGATCATGTGCATGCTGGAGGGCAAGGATATCAAATTTGCGGAAATGAGCGGTGATACCGCTTATGAACGTGATGCCTCCAAGCTTGGCCTGAGCTTCCCGCTGACGGCCGGCGTAAGCGCTGCCGTGCAGAATACGGTTGCCGCTATGGGCGGTGAGGTACATAATGCGCAATACTGCTCCGGACTGGACAAATGCCGTGATACGGTTAAGGCTGCTGCCGCAGGCAAGCTCGACTGCAGCTATATCGAAGGTATGGCCTGCTCCAACGGCTGTATCGACGGTCCTGCTGCCGTAGGCGACTTCCACATTACGAAGGTTGCCCTGACAAAATATGCTGCTGCGGCGCCAAATAAGCAGGCTGCCGAAGATAAGCACACAAAATAAAAACTTAAAAGCCTATCCCTTCTGTCATACCGGCAGAGGGGATAGTTTGTTCATAGCAGGATTTTAGTCTGCTAAAATCATAGAGTGCGTTTTACTGCGCACTAAAAAGAACGGAGATTCCCAAGCAAATGCAAAACACTCGCTACATCGGTCACCTTGCTGCCCTCATTACGATTGCTACCTGGGGCACGACCTTTATTTCTACCAAGGTTTTACTTACCGGCTTTCAGCCGCTGGAAATCCTTTTTTTCCGCTTTATTATGGCCTTTTTCGCCCTTTGGCTGGCTTATCCTAAAATGCTGAAAACAGATAAAAAGCAGGAGCCTGTTTTTATGGCAGCAGGCCTTTGCGGCATCTGCCTCTACTACCTTTTGGAAAACATCGCCTTGACCTATACGCAAGCCTCCAACGTTAGCGTAATCGGCAGCACAGCGCCTTTCTTTACTGCGCTGCTGGCGCATTATTTTATGCATTCTGCCGGCAGCTTAAGCAAACAGTTCATCATCGGCTTTTTTATCGTGATGAGCGGTATTGCCTGCATCAGCTTCAACGGCGCAGCCATGCAGCTCAATCCCTTGGGTGATTTGCTGGCGATTTCCGCCGCTGTTGTATGGGCGTTTTATGCCCTTCTTACGAAAAAAATCAGCAGCTACGGCTATCCTGTTATCCTCGCTACACGCAGAACCTTTTTCTACGGCATTCTCTTTATGGTGCCAGCGCTCGGTTTTTTGGATTTTGAACTGAACCTGGCGCGCTTCGCCAATACTACCTATCTTTTCAATATCGTCTTTCTGGGACTGGGTGCTTCCGCCCTCTGCTTTGTCACCTGGAATCTGGCAGTAAAGGAGCTGGGCGCAGTCAAGGCCAGCGTTTATATTTATATGGTTCCTGTTATCACCGTCATTACCTCAGCAATTATCCTGCAGGAGAAAATCACGCTGCTGGTAGCACTCGGCACCATCCTGACGATGAGCGGCCTGTTTATTTCGGAATACCGCCCGAAGAAAAAAATAAAGTAAGAAGGCAAACAAATACGCCCTAGGCATCAACAGCCTAAGGCGTATTTTTATTTATTCTGCATATAATAATTAATAAAGGTCTGCGCAACCTGCGACAGCTCTCTGCCCTTAACTATAGACAGCGTCATCTCCAGAAACAAGCGCTCATCCTTGATTTCCTTGCGGACCAGATTCGCCGGAAACAATTCTACAGCCGATGCCGGTACAATTGCCACACCGGTATTTTTTTCTGCCCATGCTATGGTCGAAAGCTTAGTAGTATTAATACTCATAACCTGCGGGAAAATGTGTGAATCCGAGCACACAGAAAAAAACAGCTCAGAACAGCCACGCGACAAACATAACGGAATGTCCTCCAAATCATCCAGCAGGATATTAGGCTTATCATTTTTCAGATACGGGCTATCCTTATGAAAAAGCGCAACCAGACGCTCTTTACGGCTGAACAGCGTTTCAAAGCGTTTAGACTGCTTTAGGGGTGCATTGGCAATGCCTATTTCCGTTTTCCCCTCCAAAAGCTGCTGGGTTTGTTCGTCAATCGGCACCTCATACAGCTCATAATTAATATGCGGAAACTCTCTGTAAAAATCACTCAAAAAGTTTTTAATAAAGTTTATTGACATCGAAGGTGACAGACTGATGCGCAGCGTACCGCTAAAGCCTGCCTGACAGTCAACTATCTCCTTCAGAGCGCTGTTTTCTGCCGAGCAGATATACTTAGCCTTATTATATAAAATACAGCCTGCATCCGTAAGCTCAATGCTGTGACCGCCACGGCGCACATGCAGCAGCTGCGTACCAAAACGCTTCTGCAGCACCTTAAGCTGATTACTCAGCGCCGGTTGGGCAATCGCTATCTGCTTAGCTGCGGCAGAAATACTGCCGGCCTCAACTATGGCAATAAAATTGCGGTAATATTCTATGTCCATATATAGTTCTCCTTTACTTCTCTCTGCCTTTATTATACTATACAGCAATATTTCTGAGTACTTTTTTAGTTTTTAAAATTAAATTTTTCATAAAACCAATGACAGCATATGCAAAACGCATATAACTCCAATAGATTATTTTTATAAGTGATTAGGAATAAACGCATAAGTTTTTCGTTTTTTTCTAAAAACAGACAACTATATATCATGAATTATCCTGTTCCCGCATCAAAGAACGAGTTAACGTATATGCATTTTTTATATGTAAAATGTATTTTCCGTATTTTACTTTATATGTTGAT
>ENA-OUOY01000598-OUOY01000598.1-human-gut-metagenome-genome-assembly--contig:-NODE-598-length-24125-cov-43.897964_pt1 | contig 24125 bp, 27 predicted proteins | sample MGYA00237937_ERZ548767 | MGnify/ENA primary metagenome ERZ548767 (study PRJEB26490, sample SAMN05356887) | human gut metagenome | biome: terrestrial biome; feature: human-associated habitat; material... | reverse complement strand
GTTAGGTGTTAAGGTTGTAACATGTTCTGATTCTACCGGATGGATTTATGATCCAAACGGAATTGATGTTGCTCTTCTTAAGGAAGTTAAGGAAGTTAAGCGTGCCCGTCTTACTGAGTATGCAGCTGCTAAGTCAACTGCTGAGTATCATGCAAAGCAGAACGGTGAGCACGGTGTATGGCAGTACAAGGTAGATCTTGCTCTTCCATGTGCTACACAGAACGAGTTAGATATTGACGATGCAAAGATGCTCGTAGCAAACGGTGTTACATCTGTTACAGAGGGTGCTAACATGCCTACAACTCTTGAGGCTACAAAATATCTTCAGGAGAACGGAGTACTCTTCGTAGGTGGTAAAGCTGCCAATGCAGGTGGTGTTGCTACATCAGCACTTGAGATGAGCCAGAACTCTGAGAGACTTTCATGGACATTCGAAGAGGTTGACGGAAAGCTCAAGGGTATCATGGAGACAATCTACGCTAACATCAGTGATGCTGCTAAGAGATACAATGCAACAGTTGGTGGAAAGACTGACTATGTTGCAGGTGCAAATATCGCAGGCTTTGAGAAAGTAGTTGACGCTATGCTTGCACAGGGTGTTTGCTAATCTGTAGGCACTTATTGAATAATGACTATAAAAACCCCTCCCACAGATAGAAGTCTGTGGGAGGGGTTTTGTAATAATATTTCAAAGAGAAAACTAATTTATTTTTTATTAGCAAATGCTTTAATACCGCCTGCTACAAAAAGTATAGAGGCGATAATAACGCCGGACACAAGCACAATAGCGTAAACATTGGCATTCACGCAGATATTGGAAGTCCAGTCAGAAAAATTCACGGACTTTATAGTGATTTGTCTGGTGCCAAAAATTAAAAACTCGCATATGTCATCGGCAAAAGCTGTCCAAACCGAAGCTATCAAAACTATAATTGCGGATTTTATAAATCCGTTTGCGTTTAAATATCGTGCATCAAAGAATATGATCCAGGCTGCAAGTACAAAGACAAATGCTATAATACAGCCGGCCTTCATTCCGGCAACATCGTTTGTATGACCACACACCTCAATGATTGTGAGGAAAAGCCATAAGGTATCCCACAGCATAGTGATAAGAGCTTTTTTGTCTGATAAAACAGGTGGAAGCTCAATTCCTCTGATGACAAACGGAAAAAGAACAATTGATAATCCAAATATAGTTGGAACAGACCAAAGCATAAATTCATTTGAACTATACATTCTGTCAACAAAAAAGAATATCAAAAGCAGAGCAAAAACACCGCAGATTATGCATTTGGTCAGTTTTTTTTGCTGTGCCATAAGTGGAACAACTGTCATTGCAGCTACAAGAAGCATAGATGCTGTTACCACCGCAAAGGTATTTAAACCACCGCCATTTGACAGACACACTATGAATGTGATGAGTATTGGGATAAGCAGTAATCCGGCTATTATGACTCCGGTCTTGTAGGCAGCAGATTTTTCCTTTTTCTCATGCTGCTTTAATACACTGTCGGCCTCTTTTTTTATCATTGAATCAATAGAATCGTTTTTTAGCTCATTGTATGTATTTTGACATTTTTCACAAGTCTTAAGGTGTTTTTCAACAAGCCTTTTGCTTGAGGGACTGCATACATCGTCATAGTATAGTGGGAGTAAATCCTGAACTATATTGCAGGTTTCATCGGTTGATTGTGTAATTGGATTATTCATTTCTATCCATCCTTTCTTTGATTTTCAGTCTGGCTCTATGGTAAGTTACCCGTGCCCAGTTCTCTGTTTTTCCAAATATTATGCCTATTTGGGAGAATGGCAATTCACCAAATATTCGAAGCTGAAAGACCTCCTTGTAGGGCTCGTCAAGCTCATGCAGTATAAGATGAATCTGAAGAGCTGTATCTTTATTTTCCAGGCTTTTTACCAAATTATCGGGTTGTTCGAGCTGCTCTTCGTCAAGCTCTGTAAATTTTGTGCTTTTTCGGCATTCGTCCATTGCCAGATTTCTTGCTATGCTGCAAAGCCAGGTCTGTTCGCTTGATTTGCCGGCATATGCCTTCTTTGCGGTCATGGCCTTATAAAAAGTATTCTGGGTAATTTCCTCAGCCTGATGTTGATTTTTTACAATTGTCATTACATATGAGTATACTTGCAAGTAATAGGAATTGTACAATTTCTCATAATCCAGAACTGTCACCTCCTTTGTTCATAGGTTAGACGTAGAAAGGATTGTTTTGTTACAAAAAATTTTAAGATTTTTAGATTATATCATAAAAGGTAGTTATAAGGCAGGTGGAAATAAGCATATATTTACAGACCAAGAGCTTTACGAAGAATACAACCTTACTGATGAAGAAATAAATATCATAGAATCAGTCATCAAAGAACGAAAATAACAATACCAATACCCTTTGTCATATGGTAAAATAAAGAAAAACCTATTATGAAACCTAAGGGAGGATTGGACATGAAAATTTTGAAAAGTATTCTTAATTATATTCCATTAGCCACGTTTATCATATTTGTGGTTACTGATGGAATTATTTCTTTAACATCGGCATTAATTTTTGTTATTTCCACGATTGGTCTACTGATTAATTGGAAAAGAAAAAAACCAGCGATGAAGAATTAAGAAAATTCCAATTTATCAATTACAGGCGACATTGAAAGAGTCAGCCCATTCAAGGTGCTGGCTCTTTAAAAATTCCATTCTAATAAATTGCACGACAACTTATAAAAAAATATGCTCCACATTATAAAAATAATCTTGACATACAAGCCACAAAGGTTTACTATGGTTAGCGTAAGCTAATTAAATAATTATTCTTCAGGGCAGGGTGCAATTCCCTACCGGTGGTATAGCCCACGAGCCGCAAGGCATGATTCGGTGAGATTCCGAGGCCGACAGTAAAGTCTGGATGAAAGAAGATGTGAATATGATATATGCAGAGTATAGATGGCTGGGTTTCAGATTCAGTTTCAGATATAGATACAGCACATATCATAGTTATAACAGATATCTACTCTGGAGTGTTTTGATACATTCCAGATTTTTTTTGTCTCAAAATTCATTTATGATGAAATGCAGCTTGTGCATGTTTATCTGAGATTATGATATTTGAAATCATTAGGCCCTGAACGATAATAGTTCAGGGCTTTTTTATGCAGAAAGGAACTCAAATGACTGATGAACAATATATGAGAAGGGCGATTGAGCTTGCAAAGCGTGGCATGGGATATACCTCGCCAAATCCGATGGTCGGAGCTGTGATTGTAAAGGACGGCAGAATAATCGGAGAGGGCTGGCATGAGAGATACGGAGAGCTGCACGCGGAAAGAAATGCGTTAAAGCATTGCAATGAATCGCCACAGGGAGCGGATATGTATGTGACTCTCGAGCCATGCTGTCATCATGGCAAGCAGCCGCCATGTGTGGAGGCAGTGATAGAAGCCGGTATAAAAAGAGTATATGTGGGCTCGGATGACCCGAATCCGCTTGTCGCCGGGGGCGGTATCAAAATCCTTAAAGAGCATGGGATAGAGGTTGTCACGCAGGTGCTTAAAGACGAGTGCGACAGGCTGAACGATGTATTCTTTTACTTTATACAGACCAGACGTCCATACGTCGCTATGAAATATGCCATGACGATGGATGGAAAGATAGCCACATATTCAGGACTGTCAAAGTGGATAACAGGAGAAAAAGCGAGGGAACATGTGCAAAACCTGCGCCACAGATATAAAGCCATAATGGCAGGAATTGGAACAGTGCTCGCAGATGATCCGCTGCTTACATGCAGAATCGATGGCGGAGTAAATCCAATCCGCATAATATGCGATACTCACCTTAAGCTTCCACTGGAATCGCAGATAGTAAATACTGCAAAGGAAGTGCCGACGATTGTTGCAGTCAGTGAGCGATATCGTGAAACCGCACAGTCAGAAGCCTTACCTGATACTGAAAAAGATAGTATAGAAGAAAACAATAATTATCAAAAAAACAGAATAATAACACGGCTTGAAGAAAACGGAATAGAAATTCTGTATGTAGCTGAAAAAAACGGTCATATTGATTTAAATGACCTCATGCAAAAGCTCGGCGAAAGAAGCATAGACAGCATTCTGCTTGAGGGAGGCGGAATACTCAACTGGTCAGCCCTGGAGAGTGGGATTGTGAATAAGGTATACGCTTACATTGCACCAAAGCTTTTCGGAGGGGCGGATGCAAAAACTCCGATAGAGGGAATGGGAACCGACTCACCGGCACATGCCGTGATGCTTGGAAACAGTAAGGTAACAAAGCTTGGTGATGATTTCCTCATCGAGAGTGATGTTGTGAATACTTAAAAAAGAAAGGCGATACACAATGTTCACAGGAATAGTTGAAGAAGTTGGAACAATAGATACAATTTCACGTGGAGCAAACTCAGCAGTACTTACAATCAGAGCTGAAAAAGTGCTAGCTGGAATAAAGGTCGGAGACAGCATAGCGGTAAACGGTATCTGCCTCACGGTCACAAGGCTCATGCCACATGCGTTTACAGCGGATGTCATGCACGAGACGCTAAACCGTTCATCACTTGCAAATGCGATGAGAGGAGCACATGTCAATTTGGAGCGTGCGATGGCAGCAGATGGCAGATTCGGCGGGCACATCGTGTCGGGACATGTTGACGGAACAGGCAGGATTGTGGAGGTCAAAAAGGATGATAATGCCATCTGGTATACGATACAGGCTGCACCACAGCTCATGCGCTATATAGTCGAGAAGGGCTCCGTCACAATCGATGGAATAAGCCTCACAGTCGCAAAGGTGGCAGAGGATAATTTCTCGATATCAGCGATACCGCACACAGTAAGCCAGACTGTTCTAAAGGACAGAAAGGTGGGAGCTGTCGTGAATCTGGAAACAGATATCATAGGAAAATATGTTGAGAAGCTGTTGTTTAAAGGGCAGTCGGATGGAATAACAGAAGAAATGACAGGAACACAGACAATTAAGGAAAATGTACCACATAAATCCGGCGAAAATAAAAAACAACCGGATGTAATAACAAGAGATTTCCTGGCAAAATACGGCTTTTAACATAAAAGAACGGGTATCGTGCGGGTTTGCAAATGTGCGTGGGGCTGAATGGTTAAGAAATTATGTAATTGAACAGCTTCAAAATCATAAGAGAAAGGATATAAAATATGAAATTCAACACAGTAGAAGAAGCACTTGATGAGCTTCGTGCAGGAAAAATAATACTTGTCACAGATGATGAGGACAGAGAGAATGAGGGCGATTTCATCTGTGCGGCAGAATTTGCCACAACAGAAAACATCAACTTTATGGCGATGCACGGCAAGGGTCTGATATGCATGCCGATGTCGCAGGAATATGTAAAGAAGCTGCGTTTTCCGCAGATGGTGCAGGAAAATACAGACAATCATGAGACAGCATTTACGGTATCAATAGACCATGTCTCAACAACGACAGGTATTTCCGCAGCAGAGCGCTCAATCACCGCAATGAAATGTGTCTCTGATGACGCAAAGCCTGAGGACTTCAGACGCCCGGGCCATATGTTTCCACTTCTTGCAAAGAAAAACGGCGTACTGGAGAGAAACGGACACACAGAGGCAACAGTCGATCTGTGCAGGCTCGCAGGACTAAAGGAATGTGGACTGTGCTGTGAGATAATGCGTGAGGACGGTACCATGATGCGCACAACAGAGCTTATGGAGCTTGCAAAAAAGTGGGACATCAAGTTCATCACAATAGCGGCACTTCAGGAATACAGAAAGATTCATGAAAAGCTCGTTGACCGTGTCACAGAGGTAAAGCTGCCGACCAAATACGGCGAATTCAAGGCATATGGCTTCGTCAACAGATTAAACGGAGAGCATCACGTGGCACTTGTAAAGGGCGAAATCGCAGATGGAAGGGATGTGCTCTGCAGGGTACATTCAGAGTGTCTCACAGGAGATGTATTCGGCTCACAGCGCTGCGACTGTGGCCAGCAGCTTGAGGCAGCCATGAGACAGATAGACAAGGAGGGCAGAGGAATACTGCTCTACATGCGTCAGGAGGGCAGAGGCATCGGCCTGATAAATAAGCTGAAGGCATATGAGCTTCAGGAGCAGGGAATGGACACGCTCGAAGCAAACCTGGCACTTGGTTTTGCCGGAGATGAGCGCGAATACTATATAGGAGCCCAGATATTAAGAGAGCTCGGCGTACACAGCCTGCGCCTTCTCACAAATAACCCTGACAAAGTATATCAGCTCTCAGAGTTTGGCATGGAAATCAGCGAGCGAGTGCCGATCCAGATGAGCGCCACAGCGCATGACCTGTTTTATCTGAAAACCAAGCAGAACCGCATGGGACATATACTCTCATATTAGTACACCGCATCGAGCGTTTTTGCAATGTGTGCGGGGTTTCTGAATAGTAACAAATTCTAAATAGTTAATAATTGCAGATAAACTCATCTGAGTAAAAATAAAAACCATAAGGAGAACAAAAAATGAACGTAATCGAAGGAAAAATGACACAGGATGGAATCAAGGTAGGAATCGTAGTAGCAAGATTCAATGAATTTATCACATCAAAGCTCTTAGGAGGAGCAAAGGACGGACTCGTAAGACACGACGTGCCTGAGGAAAACATAGACGTAGCATGGGTGCCGGGAGCATTCGAGATACCACTCATCGCAAAGAAGATGGCAAAAAGTGGAAAATATGATGCAATCATCTGCCTCGGAGCAGTAATCAGAGGAGCAACAAGTCACTATGACTATGTGTGCAACGAGGTATCAAAGGGAATCGCATCCGTATCACTTGAGTCAGAAATCCCGGTAATGTTTGGAGTAGTCACCACCGAAAACATCGAGCAGGCAATAGAAAGAGCCGGAACAAAAGCTGGAAACAAAGGATATGACTGTGCACTCGGTGCAATCGAAATGATAAATCTCGTCAAACAAATTGGATAATATAATTATATAGCATAATGGTATTATAACATTATGGCTCTATAGTGTTACGGTGCTATAGTATTATAGCATAATCCCCCGAGGGTCAAATATCATCGATATTTGACCCTCGAATATTTATTATATCTGATGTATCTGAAAACTGACACATATGTTAATTGTCATCATGAGATATTGTAGTAATCCATCAAAAAATAACTTTCAAACGCAAGCTTGACAGCAAGGTGTCAAGCTTGCAACCAATCAATAACTAAAAAACCGCAAATCATAAATTGTAAATTACTGTCACAACGTAAGTGGCGTAAGCGCCGGGCATCCGGCAGCGCACACGCACTCCCGCGCGGGCGAATAGCGAAGCTGCATAGAGAATGTAGAATTATGCCCAAGAAAAACAGAAATGCCCGGCCATGGACGGCCGGGCAAGGCGTTATGCGCCATGGACGGCGCATAAAAGCCGGTTTCGTCAAGCATAGAACCACCCAAAGGCATAATTCGTACAGCTCTCTTAGCAGCGTAGCGTAGCAGGCGCGGGAGTGTGTGTGCGATGCACGGATGCCCGGCGCTTACGCCACGCCCTCCCCACACAAAAAAGAAGAAAAATTTAATATCTAAAGAATTGCACGAAAAATCTGTATATAGTATAATGATAGTTCAGGAAAACAAAACGGAGGACCATGAATTTTGATAGATATACATTGCCATTTATTATACGGAGTGGACGACGGCTCAAAGTCGCTCGAGGAATCAGTAGAGATGCTCAAGATAGCCAAAAAGCAGGGCATCACAGGCATAATTCTCACACCGCACCTGCGCCATGGAATGTTTAAGCATCCGCTTGAAAAGATAGAGCGACACTATAAAAAGCTGATGCCATATGCAAAGAAGCTTGGGATAGAATTAAAGCTCGGCACAGAGTATCATGTGGCAACCGATATGATAGATGCCTTTCATGGTGGGCTGTGTCATACACTGGCAGATACACAGTATATACTCACAGAGTATTCACATTCCAGCGAATACTCGTTTATATACAAGATGACGCGCGAAGCTATATTTGCAGGATATATACCGGTGATAGCACATGTAGAGAGATATGAGTGTCTCAGTGATATAAGCCGTATAGAGGATTTGCAGGAGCTGGGAGCGCTCATACAGGTCAATGCAGACTCAGTGCTCGGCATAGATGGCAGACACTTCAAGAGATATACAAAGAAGCTTTTGAAGGCAGGACTTGTTGATGTAATAGCAAGCGACAGCCATGGCACAAAGGAGCGCGTCTGCAACATGAAAAAATGCTATGAGTACGTGGCAAAGAAGTTCGGTGATGACTATGCGCAGGAAATCATGCAGACCACACCGGAAAATATAATAAACGGAAGATAATAAGTGTAAATGCGGGGATACGTAATGGAGAGAGAACAGGATTTTGACAATGAGATAGAGATAGACTTAAAGGATCTGTTTCTTGAGATAATTTCATATTGGCAGTGGATAATTCTTGTTACGATAGCAACAGGTGCAGTGGCATTTGCGATAAGCAGATTTATGATTACACCCATGTATGAATCTACATCTGAGCTCTATGTACTTTCAAAGAGCACATCCATCACAAGCCTTGCGGATATCCAGACAGGCACCAGCCTGACAAATGATTACATAGTTGTAGTAAAGGGACGTCCGGTGCTGGATCAGGTCATAGAAAATCTGAATCTGAATGAGAGCTACAAGACACTTGGCGGCAGGGTGACGCTTGATAATCCGTCCAACTCGCGAGTACTCAATATCACAGTAACGGATCCCGATCCGCAGATGGCAAAGACCATAGCAGATGAGATAGCAAAGGTCGCATCAGCATATATAGCGGAGAAGATGAAGCAGGATCCGCCGACCATCATCCAGAGCGGATATGATGATGGAGGCGCGGTAAGCCCTAATATCGGCAAAAACACAGTGATAGGAGCTTTTGCGGGAGCATTTCTGTCGATTGCGGTTATAGTGGTTTCTTATCTGTTCAATGATACAATCATAGATACAGAGGATGTGGAGAAGAAGCTTGGCATGAACGTGCTTGGTACACTCCCGCTTGATGAGGCGGAGGATGACGGAGAGCATGGAAAGGGTAGAAAGCATAGCAAGGGCAGCCACAGAAAGAAAAGAAAAAAGAAATCGGCTTCAGCATAAGGAAGCCTGTATCAGGAGATGGGCAGATGGAATTAGTAAAATTTGGCAAGCTAAAAGAACAAAGCTATACGATGAAGGAATCGCTTCGAGCTTTGAAGACAAATATACAGTTTTGCGGGGATGATATACGCACGCTTCTTGTGACAAGCTCTGTACCAAATGAAGGCAAAAGCACCGTGGCACTTGATCTGGCACGGTCACTTACAGAGTCGGGAAATAGAGTGCTTTTCATAGATACTGATATGCGTAAATCAGTGCTTGCAGGGCGTCTGCGTGCCACAGCGGCAAGTGGAGGGGAGATATGCGGATTGTCGCACTATCTTTCCGGTCAGAGACGTCTTGAGGAAGTGATGTATGGCACGGAAATACCGGGCCTTTTTATGATATTTGCAGGGCCGTCTGTGCCGAATCCGACAGAGATTCTCGAGAAAAAATACTTTCAGGAGCTTCTTAATTTCGGCAAGGAGCACTTTAACTACATAATTATAGACTGTGCACCGATAGGAGCTGCCATAGATGCGGCAGTTGTAGCAAAGTATTGTGACGGAGCTATAATAGTGATAGGACAGGGCATGGCGAGCGCCAGGATGATTCAGAGTGTGAAAAAGCAGCTTGAGGCATCGGGAGTGAGGATACTGGGAGCTGTGCTCAACAAGGTAAACAACAAGAAAAACAGCCATGTCAGTGGGTACTATGGCAATTACTACGGCAGCTATTACGGGCGGTCGGATAAAGCATGAAAAGCATCGATGTAGAGTTAGGAAAATCAAATATGCTTCCGCTTATTGCAAGTCAGCAGTTTTATGCTTCGTGGAAGGTCTTTATCAGGGAGCTTTTACTCAATGCCATGGATGCCTGCAATGTGCGGCAGGCACTTGAGTGGAGCTGGGGCACGGAGTTCCTTGAGATGGAGCAGGCAAGCCAGATGCGCGATGTCAGGGCCATATATGAGCCACGCATAGACATCACGTACAGCAGTGATACAAGACTGTTTACGATAGAGGATAATGGAATAGGCATAAATGAATATGACCTGGAGCACTTTATCGCACAGATAGGGGCAAGCTATTATACAAGCACAGATTTCTTCAATCAGCAGCTGAAGTATGAGCCGTATTCTCACTATGGCATCGGGCTATGCTCGTGCTTTACAGTCTCAAAGGCTGTGCTCATCGAGTCGAAAAAGGATAAGGTCATAAACACTGCCTGGAACATAAGCAATCCGCAGGATACCGCACCGGTCATGGCAAAGTGGTTTGGAGAGAGCGGCCAGATAGAGTATGTCATATCGCAGAAAAAGACACCGGGTACACGCATCTCTATCCCCGTAAAACCATCATATGCGCCGTATATAGATCTGGACTTTATAGTAGAAACCATAAAGCACTATATGCTTACACTGCCTATACCTGTAAATATCAGGTGTGATACGAAGGAGGTATGCCTGTCACAGCCAAAGGCAAAGTGGAACTATCCGATGAATGAGCTTGTTGGCATGAATATCATACGAGTGGATAACAGCCTGCTTGAGGGCTATGTTGCCATATATCATCCAAAGCACAAGGGGTATTTTCATAAGTCCACGCTGTACCAGCAGGGAGTTCTTGTGTCAGATGCTACAGACATACTGGGGCTTGCACCATCATGGATAGACAATTTCTCGTATCAGCTCAATATCAAAAAGAGGTTTTTAAATATAAGCATATCAAGAGACGGAGCAGCCTTCGATGAAAAGCTCATAGAGCTCCGCCAGTATATAGGACAGATTATCATAGATGCCTTTGGGCAGAGCCCGCTTACACTTGGCCAGTATCTGTCAGATGGCAGAAAACGGCTGGTATGTGAATACGAGGCGGAAAACGAGCTGGTAAGCAGAGCTGTACAGGTGCTTGTATATATAAAGGAGCGCGAGGTAGAGGTCCCGGTGAGGACAGTAATAAACGGCTTTATCGGGCGGAAAATAAAGATAGCGTTCATGCAGAGGGCACTTTTTGCACACTATAGGGAGAACTACCCTTATGATTATGGTCAGTTTATTGACAAATACGATATCATAGTATTTGAGCAGAATATCAGAGCCTTCTGGCAGTTTATGACACCGTATATCACATCTATGGAGTATGTTATGGGAGACATGCCGGGCATCATATACACGGATGTATCGGCAGACCTAACCGTGGCAAAGACAGCAGCATCGTATAGAAACGACTACGTGCTAAGACCGGAGTATTATGATCTGGACCCTGTATTTTGTCTGGTGTCAAATGAGCTGACAGACCCGATGGAGCTGGTGATAAATACACACAACCGCAATGCAATGCTTTTGCAGCGCGCCGAAAAGTACAAAAAGGTAAGGATTGCAAGAGCTGTAATCATAGAAAATATCAAGCAGAGGATACTGGGCAATGCATCCAGATGGAACAGTATCATAGATTTTGGAGGCGAGCTCGTGCACCAATATAAGCTGGAAAAGCCAATGAGCCTGCAGGCACAGTGGTGCCTCGAGAGAGACTTCCCGGATGAAATCAATGCGTATATAGCAAAGACCTTTACAGACAGGGAAATCGCAGATTATGGGCTTACAAGTCTTTATTTTACAAGGAAGGACTTTATAAAGTGGTGGATGGCACCATAGGCTGTACCGCCATGACATATATTATCAAACACTTATTGAAGCATGAATAAGGAGAACATGAAAATGGAGATATTAGACTTAAACAACGAAGAAGACACAAAAACAACCGATGAGATGGAGCCAAAAAAGCCGGAGGAAAAAACATCACCTGTCAAGGAAATCCTAAGCTGGGTGGTAACAATCGCAATCGCCATTGTCGCGGCAATACTCATAAAGAACTATGTCATTATAAATGCAAATATTCCGTCAGGCTCGATGGAGAATACCATACAGATTGGAGATGACATATTTGGCTTCAGGCTCGCATATACATTTTCTGACCCAAAGCGAGGGGATATAGTCATATTCAATGCACCGGATTCGCCTTCTGAGAAATACATCAAGCGTGTAATAGGTCTGCCGGGAGAGACAGTCACCATAGAGGGCGGCCGGGTGTATATAGACGGTGAGGCGCTTGAGGAGGATTATCTCAAGTCAAACCAGAGCGGTGAGGATCCGTGGACAGTAAATGCCGGACCTTACGAGTTTAAGGTGCCACAGGACTCATATCTGCTGCTCGGTGACAACAGAAATGGCTCATCAGACGCAAGAGTCTGGGAGCACACATATGTGTCTAAGGACGATATACTTGCAAAAGCGATATTCAGATATTACCCGTTCGACAGATTCGGAGCGGTAAAATAAAAAATAGAGGTAAAGTAAATGCCAAAGACAGAAACAGACATTGAAAAACGAAATAAATATGGCATGCTGTGCGGTATAGTCGGTATATTTTTAAACCTCATACTCTTTGCCGGCAAGCTCTTTGCAGGAATGCTTAGCGGTGCAATCTCGATCACTGCGGATGCATTCAACAACCTGTCAGATGCAGGCTCATCAATCATCACGATAGCAGGCTTCAAGATGGCGGCACAGAGAGCCGACGAGGAGCATCCATATGGACATGCGAGGATGGAGTATGTGGCTACACTGGCAGTTGCAGCAATCATACTCATCATGGGCTTTGAGCTGTTCAGGGATTCCTTTGGCAAAATCATAAAGCCGCAGGACATAGAGTTTTCATGGCTTATTGTAGCGATACTATTGGCATCAATAGCTGTAAAATGCGTCATGGCGGTATACAATTTCTATTTTTCAAAAAAGCTTGATTCATCAACACTCGAAGCGACAGGCAGGGACAGTCTGTCAGACTGTATCGCTACATCTGTAGTACTTGCAGCCACACTCATAGCGCACTTTTCAGGACTCAATCTGGATGGAATAGGCGGTGTATTTGTGTCATTGTTTATATTCTATTCAGGAATATCATCAGCCAGAGAGGCGATAGACCCGCTGCTTGGAGCAAAGCCGGAGCCGGAGTTTGTCGATAGACTTAAGGAGATGGTACTGGACTTTGACAAAAACATACTCGGTATGCATGACCTTATGGTGCATGATTATGGACCGGGACACAGGATAGTATCGTTTCATGCAGAGGTGCCGGAGGACGGGGATATGGTCGAGCTGCACGATATAATCGATAATCTGGAGCGCAGGATACGAAGGGAGCTTGGCTGTATAGTGACCATCCACATGGACCCGGTAGCGATAGAGGATGAGGAGGTAGCCGGACTGAAGGCCGAGGTGCTCTCTGTGATAAAAGGGCTTGATTCGCACATAAATATGCACGATTTCCGTATTATCAGAGGTGATACACATACGAATCTGGTTTTTGACATTGCAGTTCCATTCGGCTATATCACCTCAGATGATGATATATGCAATGCAATACAGGAAAATGTCAGGAAAAAGCTTGGAAAGAATTACTATACCGTGATAGAGGTAGACCGCGACAATTACATAAATATATGATATTGTAAGGGATATATATACGAGCTTCGTCGGTGGCTGTTGGGATAAAGAAACGGTGCACAATAAGATAAAAGAGGGTAAAGTATATGTTACAAATAGGAATATGTGATGACTCAGCGGAAGCAAGGCAGCATATGCTGCAATTATGTCAGAAATATTATGAAAACAATACGGATGCATTTGAATATAAAATGTATAAAAACGCAGAAGAGGTTCTCGAATATTGTGATGATGAGGAAAACCAAAAAATAGATATACTTTTTCTGGATATAGAGATGGATGGTCTCAGCGGAATTAAACTAAAGGAACGAGTACTGAAACTGGACAAAATCTGGCGGATAGCATTTGTGTCGAGTCATGATGAGAAGATGATAGATTCCTTTGGAATCAAGACTATAGATTTTATCAGGAAGCCGGCTGGATATATGGATGTGAAAGCAGTGCTGGAAAAGGTATTGATAGAGAAATGTGAGAATGTAGGCATTTCGTATTTGTCTGAAACCGGCCAAAACATAATAATCTATGCTGAGGATATAAGATATATAGAGGCACAGGGAAAATATGCGTATATTTATACCAATGGGCAGAACTTTGTAGGAATAAATATATCTGAGATTGAGAAACGGCTTGAGGACAGTTCTGTGATACGTGTTCATAAATCATATATGGTTAACCTTGAATATGCCACACTTAGAAATGGAAAATTATCTATAAGAGATATGGATATTGAAATTCCGATTGGTAGAAGCTATAAAGAAACCGTAAAAAGGTTATATCATGAGTATGGTGAAAGAATGGCGAGGCGAAGAATGTGATAAGGGATATATTGTATTTGATAGCATATTTTATAACAGAGACTGTACTTTATTCATTAGCATATCGTACTGTACTGAGCAGAGGAATTACCAATAAAGCTGTCAGATGGATGATATATATTATTGCGGTGGTAATTACAGGTAGTATTGTATATGTAAATAATAATCTACAATATGTAATGGGAGCATCCATATTTATAATGGTCATGCTGCCTGTTTTTATAATAGAGCCATTTGAAATTCAAAATCTGATTTTGTACCCGTTCGTAGTTATAGCAAGCTCCATATTTGGAATATTGTTTTCCTTTATTATATCTATAAAAATTGGAATTTCTCAATACTATGTTAAGGAATCTCCGGCTTTAACGATTTTATGTCAGATATTGAGTATAGGTGTCTGGGCGCTAATATATGTAATAAAACGAAGAAAAAATGATCAGGAAGAAGTGGTTTTAGATCTAAAACATTACATAATTTTGTATTTAGTTACCATCAGTTCATTGATATTAGTAGGATCAATTCAGACTTTTTCAGAATTGGAAGAGTATGAAGATTTGCAAATTTATGGGGTGTTTGCAGTAATGGCTTGCTGTACACTTGTTGTGGTAACACTTATGCAGATTGTTGTTTTAAGCCAGAATGCACATATAAAAAAGTCAAATGACATGTATAAGGAACATATGGCTTTACAAAAGCAGCACTATGAGCATATGCTTCTGCAATATGAAGAACTGCGGAAATTTCGTCATGATGTAAAAAATCATATGCTTGCGTTAAATAGTATGTGTACCAGCGAAGATAATTCACAAATAAAAAAATATTTATCGCAGCTAACTAATGAGGTTTCATCTAAAAAACCGGTAGAGTACACCGGAAACAGGGAATTGGATGCGGTAATAGCTCCATTTGTCCTGGAAGCGGAAAGTAAAAATATAAAGGTTCAGTTTAAGGGGCGCGTATCGGATAATGTAGCAATTGATATGTTTGATATGTGCACAATAATATCAAATCTCTTAAATAATGCCATAGAGGCATGTGAAAAAATACAAGAGGACAAAAGAATAATTGAGTTTGAGATAGCCGGTTATAATTCACAAATATTTATCTCGGTTCGTAATAGTTATGATATGGAAAGTATTATAAATCAAAAACAAAAGTTTATTACTACAAAAGAGGATAAGCTGAATCATGGTATTGGGTTAGAAAATGTAAGGAGAACTGTAAAAAAATATGATGGAGATATGAGAATATCTCAGGAAAATGAAAGATTTATTGTAACAATAAATATATAAAAAATAGGAAAATAGTTATAGAAATAAGCAATCACTATGTCGTTCATACCTAAAAAGTGTCGTTCATGCCATAGTGATTGCTTTTTTTGTGTATAAAAGAGTATAGTGAATATGCAAAGATAAATAAGGGAGGAAATAGTGGGATGACACCAATGATTATAGATCTAGAATGGCTTATTCGAATATTGATGGGAAAAAAATAAAAACTTATGATTATAAAAATCTATATTAATAAGTCCGGTAAAGTATCTGATTTACAAAATCAAAAAATTACTTTATAAAACACAGTAGGTATAGAATGTGTAGTACTGCTGTACCGCAAGATAATTATGGTATGAAGCAAGCAATTGCTTTATATATATTCTCAACAATGCGCAGAAAGAGAAAATAGGAATTATATGAAGGGAGAAAGATCATGGAATTAGCATTACAATTTGAAAATTTGAATTGTGAAGAGTTATGTGCGATTGATGGTGGAAAAAGAAACTATTCAATTGAGAAATACGTGAAAAACTATTTGGATTTTATAAAAAAGGCTATAGACATTTTTAGACCTATGCCTATATAAATTATTTCGGTAATTGATAAATGATTTTATTAGTTCCTGTGGATAACTCACCATTATAGAAGGAGAGAGAAGGGGTCTGTATTCAGAATTGCTCGGTTTATCGCAGTCACAGACCCAACCATGATGGTCATCCAATAATTGGAGGCGTTGTAGGTGCTGGAATAGGGTTTTGGTTTGGCTGGTAAAAAATGAAGCAATTTAATGATGGAGGAAATATACATGAAAGATAAAAAGGGTATATTTTATATTTTTGCTTCTTTGGCATATATGGCAATAGCTGTTTATTCTATTAATACGGATAGTTTATTCCTGGGATTTGCATGGGGAATAGTTTTAATTGCAAATCTTGTTGAGGGAGTGTATTTAGTAAGAAAAAGGAAATAGCAGATGGACAATATATGTGTTACAAAATTATGTTATGAATTCAAACATATCATTCTACTTGTGTAAAATATCATATTTGATTGCAGCTCAATATGTATGAACTGCAGTCATTCTAGAAAAGTTACTATTGGTATTAGTTATGGAAAAGGCAGAAACAGAGGAACAATAAAAGGATGAAATACTATTGTATAAAACAACATGATATAACCGACTGCGGAGCTGCATGCCTTGCAACCATCTGTAGACAGAATGGATATAAAATAGGTATCAGCAAAATACGTGAAGTTGCCGGTACGGACAAGCAGGGAACAAATGCATACGGTGTTATAAAAGCAGCCGAGCAACTTGGATTTAGCGCCAAAGGAGTAAAATGTTAGAAATTAAAGAAAATCAGGAATTGAATGTAACTAATCTTCTTAGTTACAGAGGGAAATTAAAACAGACAGAACTGGAGAATATAGGGAAAGAAATGGAAAGCTATATTCAGAGTGCAGGTGCAAAACGTGTAGGAAATCCTATAACTGCTACTTACGAACTTGAAGGTGATGAGATTGATATTGAATTGCTTATGCCTATAGATAAGAGCATTGAATCAATGGATAAATTTGATTTCAAGAACCAGATTAAGATAGTAAATGCTGTTGTTGCATCATATATAGGTCATCCAATGGGGTTGCAGGATGCATGCAACCAGTTGAATCAATACATAATGGAGCGTAGATTACAGCCTATAACAGTAGGCTATAATGTTACGAAGAAAACGGACATGTTGAATCCGGAAAACACAGAGATAGATGTATATGTGGGAATTAGCCCAAACATCTTATAAGTTACGTTATAAAATAGTTTTGCTTTAAGTAGACTGTTTTATATAAAAAGAGGACTCTGATAAATTTGCGCAACCATCAGAGTTTAAAAGCACAAGCACTTTTAAGAAAAGTACTCGAATAAAGTATATCACTTTTCTTAATAGGTGTAAACAAAATTTATTAAAGAAAAGGAGATTTAAAGCAATGGAAATAGTATTAAATAATGGATTTTATGAAATGATGTACGATGAGGTTATGATCGTAGAAGGCGGAATTAATTGGGATTTGGTAGGTGGAACTATTGCAACAGGAGGAGGTGCTTATATAGGAGCTAAAATTGGTGCATCTGTAGGTACAGCCGGAGGTCCTGTTGGGACAGTTGTGGGAGGATTAATAGGCGGTGCGGCAGGCGCTATAATATATTCACTTTGGGATTAAACTAACAGAAGGGAAATATAGTTAATATGAGCCAAATAAAAAATGAGGAGAATACAGTGAAGAATTTTATTGAATTAGAAAAGAATGAATTGAAACAGGTTGATGGAGGATTGTTGGCAGGGGCATTAGCAGGTGCAATTCTTGGTGGAACAGGAGGATTAATTGTTGGTGCTGCAAAGGGTATTGTGACAGGCAATTTGACTGGAAATCAATTATGGAAGTGTTATACAGCGGGAGCAATAGGTGGCGCAACAATCGGAGCATATACACCAGTTTAAAGTGATTATATAATACTTAATTAATTGTGTATAGTATAATTCACCTCTTTTTGTATAAGAGGTGAATTATACTTGATAGGGAGGAAAGCGATAATGAGAACATTTAATAGATATTTTGTTCATTTTATGGGAATAGGAGCAATGATTTTGTTAGTAGCAGTTTTGCTACTGGTGGCAGATGGTGGAGAGCTTTTAGTACCAATTTTTATGATTGCACTTATTTCTGTTGATACGTGCTTTGTTGTATTGATGACAATAATATTTAGTTCGATGGCAAAACCTCAAAAAATAAAATTAAAAACGGAAGATAATATTGTAAAAAAAATTGAACGGATATCTCGAGAAAAATGGGGAAGAAAAATTATTATACAGAAAGAAAATACTACAAGATTTATGTTTGGTAATAAATATAAAGATTGGCTGGCAACACCTATAGAACTAATAGAAGATACGAATGGTTATAGTGTATATTTACCATCAGCATATGTGGAGGATATTAAATATTTATGCGATGATTTGGTTTGTTGAAACAGGGTGAAAACACGAAATACTATTGCATAAAACAACACGACATCACCGACTGTGGTGCAGCCTGTCTTGCTACCATTTGTAAACAGAATGGTTTTAGGAATATTAATACCGGCATTTCTATTAAAAACTGGAAAGAGATTTGAAAGATGAAATATTACTGTATAAAACAACATGATATAACCGACTGTGGAGCTGCATGCCTTGCAACCATCTGTAGACAGAATGGATATAAAATAGGTATCAGCAAAATACGTGAAGTTGCCGGTACGGACAAGCAGGGAACAAATGCATACGGTGTTATAAAAGCAGCCGAGCAACTTGGATTTAGCGCCAAAGGAGTAAAGGGAGATAAAAAAGCATTTTTCTCAGAGTTTCCATTACCATGTATAGCACATGTTATAGTAGATGGAGCATTACTGCATTATGTTGTTATTCATAAAATAACGAAAAAGACGGTAGTCATTGCAGATCCGGGAGAAGGTATTGTAAAACTTACCCCGGAGGAGTTTTTTGGAGAAGTGCATGATGAGGGAAAACCTCCAAAATATCAGTGGAGCGGTATCCTTATCCTTCTTGTAAAGAATGAGACATTTGAGAAAAAGGATGAGACAAAAGGAATTTTCTCCAGATTTTTTCATCTGCTCATGCCACAGAAGAAACTTATATTTCAGATCTTTTTAGCATCTCTTATATATACCGTGCTTGGAATATTGGCAGCATTCTATTTTCAGATATTAATAGACAGTGTTCTTCCGGATGGATTAAAGAAAACGCTCATGACTTTATCAATAGGAGTGATACTTCTCAATCTTTTCAGGGTAATCCTTAATGCATTCAGGTCACATTTACTTTTGTATCTTAGTCAGAAACTGGATATTGCGTTATTATTGGGATATTACAGGCATGTAATGGAACTTCCGATGAACTTTTTCGGAACAAGGAAGGTCGGAGAGATAATTTCACGATTTAATGATGCAGGAAAGGTAAGGGATGCCATATCGGGAGCAACACTTACCATAATGATAGATACACTTATGGCTGTTGCCGGAGCAATTATTTTATACATACAGAATTCAAAATTATTTTTTATCACGATCATAATGATCGTACTGTACGCAGTAATCGTACTTGGATTTAATAAATGGTATGAAAAACTTAATCGAAAAGAAATGGAAGATAATGCCCAGCTTACGTCTTATATGGTCGAGTCTCTTAATGGAATACAGACTGTAAAGGCTTATAATGCGGAGAGAAAGGTAAACAGGGAAACCGAAGTAAAATTTGTAAAACTGTTAAGAAGTGTATTCAATCTCACATGGGCTAACAATATACAAGTGTCACTGAAAACTTTCGTAGAACTCATAGGTGGTGTAGTTATCCTGTGGGCAGGCGGTGTCAGTGTTATAAACGGAGACATGACAATAGGTGCACTTATCACATTTAATTCACTGCTGGCATATTTCCTTGATCCTGTAAAAAATCTGGTAGATCTGCAGCCACAGATGCAGACCGCAGTCGTAGCGGCAGACAGACTGGGTGAAATACTCGATCTTGAAGCTGAAAAGCAGGAAAATGAACAAAGAAAAATGGCACCCGAAAGTCTTGCCGGGGATATAAAATTCGAACATGTGAATTTCAGATACGGAACAAGGCAGAGGGTACTTGAGGATATAGATTTTACAATAAAAAAGGGCGAAAAAATTGCCTTTGTTGGAGAAAGCGGTTCAGGAAAAACAACATTATCGAAACTGCTTTTGCACTTATATCAGGCAGAGTCAGGTAATATTCTGATAAATGATAATAATATAGAAGATATACAGATAGAGACACTTAGAGACAAAATCGCATATATACCACAGGAAACATTTTTGTTTAGTGGTTCAATATTTGAAAATCTTACATTGGGACTGGATGATGCAACAATGGATGACATCATCGAGGCATCAAAAAAGGCGCAGGCACATGAATTTATTAATAAACTGCCACTCAGATATGAGACAAGACTGGAGGAAAACGGAGCAAACCTGTCAGGCGGTCAAAGGCAAAGGCTGGCTATAGCAAGAGCCATGCTTAAAAAACCGGATATATTGATATTGGATGAGGCTACGAGTAATCTTGATGCAATAACTGAAAGAGCACTTGATAAGACAATAAGTGAATTTTCAAAAGATGTTACAACTATCTTTATAGCACACAGACTCAGCACTATAAAAAATTGCGATAAGATATATGTGCTGGAAGATGGAAAGATTATAGAAAGTGGTGATCATGCATCATTGACAGCACTGGGTGGAAAATATGCGCAGCTTGTTAAACAACAGTCGCTTGATACTGTGGATGTTAAAGCAACCGCATAACTTCGATTATGAAAAGAGGAAAATTATGAAACCTATAATTGTGGATTTAAAGGATATAAGTGACAGTACGGAAGTATATGATTCTAAGCCAAACAGATTTGTGCCGTACACCATATATATAATATGTGCAATTCTGGCAATAGCCCTGATCTGGATGTATCTTTTCAGGATGGATATAGTAGTAAAAGCTGATAGTGTCTTTAGAGGTGACGATGACAGTACGGCAGTAAGCTGTGCAGTTACAGGAAAGATAACTAAAATGTCGGTAAAGGACGGACAGTATGTGAATGAGGGAGATGAACTGTATGAGGTAGATATTGAAAACCTTGGAAGTACTATCGAAGATTATAAGAGTAAACTTGATAGTGTACAGCAGCGTCTTGACATGCTAAATGCATATCAGAAGAGTCTTGACGGAGATAATTCTGAATTTGATGCAATGTCTGATAACCAGTATTATTCAGAATTTAAAGACAGGAAAGAATTATTAAATACTTCAATTGATGCAGGAAAGGAAAAGAATAAAACTGGGGAGGTATACGATGAAAATATTACAGTTATCAATGATTCTATTGATAAGTATAATGAAAAAATTAATAAACTTAACAATGTAAAGCAATGTATCATATCGCGTAATAACACATTCGACCAAAACGATACATATTACTATTCAATAGTAAAAAGTTATATTTCATCATATGATTATACAGCACTTCAATATGACAATAAAAAGGATGAAACCACAATGGATTCATCACAACTGGCAGAGGTGGATACAGAAAAAAATCAGGCATTGTCCAATCTTGAGTCTAATGAGATTTCAACAATAGAACAGCAGATAGAAACTGCAAATGAACAGATAGAAAGCCTTAAATCTAATATATCCTCTGTAGAACTTCAAAAGAAGCAGACAGAAAATTCTAATAATACAGATGAGTCAGATATAAAGATTCTTACGGAAAAAGGAAATGTGTCCGCTGAAATTCTTACTTATGAGGATAAGAAGCAGGAGTATGAGGCTTATTTAAAAGATTATGATATAAAAAATAATAACTGTACCATAAAGGCAGGAACATCAGGGTATTTTTACACAAATCAGGAAATCTCAAATGGAACATATATACAGGAAGGCGATTCCATAGGACAGATATATCCAAAGGAGCAGTCAGGTTATTTTGCACAGGTGTATGTGGAAAATTCTGACATAGCAAAAATAAAACCGGATCAGGAAGTAAAATTTGAAATGGCTTCATATCCGTCAAGTGAATATGGATATTTTACAGGAACAGTAAAAGAAATTGCAAAAGATGTGACTGTAGACCAGAATACCGGGAATGCATATTACATTGTAAAAGTAGAATGTAAAAATATGGAGATAAAGAATAAGGATGGAGAAAAAGGAAATCTGAAAAGTGGAATGGCTGCACAGGCAAAAATTGTTGTTGATGATGACAGTGTGCTGCATTTTGTGTTGGACAAGATAAATTTGGTGGATTAGTAAAATAAATAAGGTATATTCCGGGATTTCCGGTTTATATATAAATCCTATAAGCGCGCGTAGGAAAATAAAAGTAAATTTTACAAGGAGACTAAAAATGGAAAATATTAATTCAAAAGGGTTTGCAGAACTTTCTGTAAACGACATGGAAATGATTGATGGTGGAGCTTTTCCTGTACTGTTTGTGATATGGGGAATAGAAGTAACGGTTGGTCACGCATTAGCTGCTGGAACAGCAGTTGGATTATGTGCAGGTGGAGCTCTTGTTTTAAAAAATTAGATAAGGAGAATGATAATGGACAGAGAATTTACAGAACTTAATAAGAATGAACTTAATACAGTTGATGGTGGAATGCCATTAGTTCTAGGAGTACTTGCAGCAGGTGGTATTGTAGTTGGTACAGGAGTCGTAGTTGCGGGTACGGTATATGGTGTAGGAAAGTTCGTTCAGTGGGCTGGAGATAAAATTACAGGATCTAAATAGGTAATATTATATGGTCAAATGATGTTATATATAATTGTGTTAATTCAGATGCAAATTATCAAGAAGTATGTATTTCATATATAGATAATATCATTTTAAGGAATCGGCAAGGAGAGGCACAATTCTCTTTGCTGAATTTCTTTAAAAATAGCAATAATATGTTATATTTTAAGAAACGAACGCAGTGTGATATATTGCGGACAAGGATATTTGCTAATAAAATTATAATTAAATCTGATAGGGAGATATTTATGAAGAAGATACTGTTGTCGTTTGGTTGCTGTTTAATACTGACCGCTGTTCTTGTGATTGCCAAAATATCAGTTAAATACTATTTTCCACAACTTAAAAACAGCGATACACTAAGCTATGTATTATATTTTATTTTTGCGGTTGGAAGTATTCTTATAATACGGCATAGTATAAAAAACTAATATAAGTTAGCCTGAGTTATAATAAATAATTCAGGCTAACTACTATTTAATGAAAATGTTAATTAAAATCGAAAGGTATGGATGTTAATGCTGGCATTTATATTTATTGCATGAATAATTAATGAGGAATATACATGAACAATAAAACTGGTGTATTTTTTATATATTTGAATTTGCAGCATATTTGGCTATAGCAATATATTTCGTTTCTACAAATAGCATATGTTTATTGAAAATTACAGTTTATAATGTTACGGTTATGGGGTAGCGGTAAACATAGTGATTAGCAGAGAAAGGCGATTAATATGGGAAAAGCAGAAAATAATTTTGAGAACAAATGGCTTGAAGAAAGAGAAGATGGATTTTTTTATACTATGAAAAGATTAAGTTTAAAAGATACTCAAGAAATAAATGCAGGAGCAACATATTCTGCAAAATGTAATTATTGTGGTAAAATATTTAAAGCAACGTACTGGCCATTTTTAATAAGTAAAGCCAGTGCTAAGGTGGCATGTGAGGGAAAATTACATAATCATATAATTAATTCACATTATGGAAATTTATAGTAAGGATTCTATGGGAATGTTCAATGAAAA
>ENA-OUOY01000596-OUOY01000596.1-human-gut-metagenome-genome-assembly--contig:-NODE-596-length-24156-cov-15.645450_pt1 | contig 24156 bp, 14 predicted proteins | sample MGYA00237937_ERZ548767 | MGnify/ENA primary metagenome ERZ548767 (study PRJEB26490, sample SAMN05356887) | human gut metagenome | biome: terrestrial biome; feature: human-associated habitat; material... | reverse complement strand
TTGCTCTTTTGGGGGTTGGACATCCACGGTGGGGCGATTTTGAAAAATCGGCCCTGAAAAGCCCGGAAACCCGCATGAATACTGAAAAAAACAGGGGTGACATCTATTTCGTCACCCCTGCTTGGGAGGGAGTGACGAAATTGTTGTCCGGTGGTCTAATACCGCTTGGAATAAATTTATTAACCCAAGATCAGAAGAAACCTTCAACAAAATGAGAAGCCCCAGTCCAGAATAGATACATTTGATTGTTTTTACAACCCGTTTTTCTGTTTTTTGCTTTTTGATGTCCCATTTCTATAAAAAGAGATAAACCTCGAAAAATGGATTGAAGCTGGGTTTTAGCATAGAAAAAGAGCGCGGAATTTGGTTGTCTCACTTTTGAGTTCCAAATTGCGACCTCTGTTCAATTTTATCCTCTCGTTTTTCCGCCCGCCACATTGATCGTGACACCGTGAATATAACTGGCCCGATCAGAACAAATAAATGCTACCAGGTTCGCTACCTCCGCTAAGTTACCAGAACGACCTAAAGGAATAGTGTTGGAGTTTTCATAGCCTTCCCTGAGCTTTTCAATAGAAATTCCTCTGGTATGAGCCAAAGCAGTTTCATAGGAAATGGTGCGAAGCCCAGTGGCTTCTAAGATTCCTGGCGCAATGCCCACCACGCGTACTCCTTTCTTTCCAAGCTCTTTGGCCCAAGAACGTGTCAATGAGTTCAATGCGTTTTTAGATGCCGCATATACGCTTTGTCCTTCGGATCCCTCTAAGCCGCACTCCGATGACATATTGACGATAACTCCGTGCCCTTGACGAACCATCTCATGAGCGGCCGCCTGGGCACACAAAAACGCACCCTTTACATTAACCGCCATGACCTTATCCCATACAGATTCATCCAATTCATATTGCTGATCGTCATCCACTAATAAACGGGGAATATTGATCCCTGCATTATTTATAATAGCGTCAATCGCCCCATATTTCTTTTTTACTTTCTGAATCATGGAATCAACACTATTTCGGTCCGTAACATCCGCAGTAATATAAGTAAATTTAGTGTGATCCTCTCCCAGTTCAATTCCCTGAGGATTACAATCGCAAACCACGACATTCGCTCCGTCATTCAGCAATTCCTTGGCTATCGCTAAGCCGATTCCAGAGGCCCCGCCGGTTACAATAATTGTTTTTCCTTCCAAATTCAACCATGATATCGCCATAGAAACACCCTCTAAAGTTAAAGATTTCCAATACAGTTGGTCGGAATATAATCCAGCCCTTTTCTAATCATACCACGTACCGTTTCCGTTGTATCACCGGCGCGCAAACAGCAAAGCACACCAGCCTGATGGGTACGATTTAAAATCTCCGGCGAAAAGCCTCTATAGTCAGGGCAGTTATAAGAGACTCCACAGTAACCAAGCTCGCTCAGCCGCTGCATGGTTTGTTCGTTAGAAAATATGTGATGCACAAAAACATCCGAACAAATCTCTTTTGCTTTTTCCAAATGATCTAAGGATACGCTGGAAATAATCACATCCTCCTCCGGAAAAAACTCGCACGCTAAATTGATCACTTCCTCAATGGCGCCGGTTTTTGTTTCGATAAAAGGGAGACAACCATACGCTTTGCAAATTGCTAAATATTCACGGAACGTTGGAATCGTTAGTTCCCATCGGGAATAAGCGGCGTCATTTTTCTCTGTCTTGATTCGAAGCGCCGCTAATTCCCGATAGGTCATCTCCGCGATCTTTCCACTTCCATCATACATTTCATCCACGCTGTCATTATGATTGCAGACGAGTACTCCGTCTTTTGTCATATGCACATCGGTTTCAATCGCCCAAAAGCCAAGTTTTCCAGCTTCCACAAAAGCGGGGATAGAATTTTGAGGCGCTTCTACCGCATATCCGCGATGGGCAATCAGCTTTGGTGACTCTAAGGAATTCTTTCTCATAATCCGATTATCCATTTTATGCTCATCCCTTTACACCACTGGTGGCGATACTCTCCACAAAATATTTCTGAGTAAACAGGAACAAAATAATTACCGGAATAATTGCGCTAGCCGCCGCAGTCATCATCAAGTTGTATTCGTCAGTCATAGACATCCAATACTGAATGCCAAGGGCTACGGTATAGTTCCTGTTGCTGGGCAGGAAAATAAGCGCGTTCAAATATTCGTTCCAGGAGGTAATGAACGCCAGCACAGACACCGTTACCATGGCTGGTTTTGTGAGAGGCATCATCACCATGCACCAAATCTGCCAATGGCTAGCGCCGTCTATTTTTGCCGCTTCCATCAGGCTATCCGGCAAACTCATGTAAAACTGACGAAGTAAAAAAATAGAGGTAACATTAAAAAACGCTGGCAAGATGAGTGCCCATAGGCTGTTGTAGATACCCACTGTTTTAAATAGAATAAAACGTGGGATAATTGTGGCCTGAACCGGAATCATCATAGTAACAAGCATCAGCAAGAAAACAAAATTTTTCCCTTTAAACTGGATTTTCGCAAAAGAATATCCTGCCATAGAAGAAACAACAAGCTGCACAACCGTTCCCACTACCGCTACCGTTAAGGAATTCAGGTATAAGCGCCAGAAAGGCACATTTGAGTCTGTCCAAACTCTGGTGTAGTTATTCCATTGAATAATATCGGGAATCCACTGAAAGTCGCTGGCAAACACCTCCGGTCCGGTTTTCACAGAGGAAGAAAGCATCCATAGCAGCGGCATTAAAAAGAGAAGACCGCAGGCGGTAACCCATATGGTGTTAAGCCAGCGAACCGCCTTTTTCTGTTTTTTCATCGAGAGACCCCTCCCCTGTTTTTAATAATGGACCCACTTTTTCTGTCCCCAGAACTGCACTAGCGTCACAATCAAAATAATCACTACCAGCACCCAAGATTCCGCACTGGCATAGCCAAAGTCATAGGAAACAAACGCGTTGCTGTAAACTTCTGAGACCAGGCTGGGAGCTGTATCGGCCATACCCATTACATTAATGGCGGTAAATATTTTGAAGGCCGAAATCAATCTGACAATACACAGATAAAAGGTAGTAGGTGAAATCAAGGGAAAAGTGATTTTAAAGAATTGAACAAAGCCATTAGCACCGTCAATAGTAGCCGCCTCATAAAGCTCCTGGGGCACGTTCTGCAATGCCGCCATATATACAATCAGGCTGAAGCCAACTCCGGCATAAATGACAACACAGGTAATAGGCACCTTGCTCAGTTCCGTACTGGTTAGCCAGTTGGGCACCTCCGTTATATGGAATATCTGCATCAAAATAGCATTAATCGGACCGTCGCTGCGGAACAAAAAGCGAAAAACGGCGGTGAGTGCCACCATGCTGGAAATATAGGGAATAAAAAAGCACATCCGGTTGAATTTTTTGAAATAAACTTTATTATTTAAAAGATATGCGAGAATCAGCGCAATCAAAATAGAAACCGGCGCTGTTATCACTGCATATAACAGGGTGTTTGTAAGCGCCATTATGAATTTTCGGTCAACAGTAAATAGTTTTTCAAAGTTATCCAGGCCGCACCATTTCAGCCCACCGAGTCCGGAAAGAAAATTCCAGTCCGCAAACGACAGAAGGAACGACATAATAATTGGGATAATCACTAAGGCCAAGAAAATCACTAAAGCAGGAGCTAAAAACAGCCAGCCGGCTAGTGCTTCTTTTTTCTTATTCATAAGCCATAACCTCTATTCTTTGCTCTTGCGGACAATATGTCCGCAAGAGCAATTTCCATGGGATATTCTAACAATCAAGAAGCGTCGGCAATCGCCTGATCTGCTAACTCTTTCATTTCATTCAATGCGTCATCCACAGTCATTTCTCCATTGAATACATACTTAGAATACTCTTCAATTAAACTCTGGATTTCAGCAAACGCGACGATATAGTCCTCAGAATAAGCAGGCTCGCCTGTCGCGACCACGCTGGAAATAAAAGAGTCTACATCGATTCTTTTCTCCGCATCTTCTCTGGAACCAAAGACTACTTCCACAATCTCCTCAGGATCCACACCCGTCCAGGTTGTGGCGTGTCCGGCCGCATACATATACTTGTTTCCATAGGTAGCGCAAAATTTGGCAAAAGCATAGGCCGCATCAGGATTCTGGGTATTGCTGGCCACGCCTACAAAGGAGTTCGGGATAGCGCCGCCCATATAGTTGGTTTCGCCTTCTTCGTTAACAGGATAGGGAGCATAACCAATCTTAAAGGTACTATCTGATGCAGTGATGTAACGGGTCAGAATAGATTCTATAGTAGAAGCGATTTCTCCGCTTAAGAACTTATCCCTGGATTTGGTACTGTCCGCCAAATAGTTGGCCTTTGAGTACCAAATCCCCTCTTTTTCAGCATCAACTTCTCTTTGCAGAACAGTCTCCCACAGAGGGTTGTCAAAGTCGGAAGTGCCGTCCTCATTATAAAATGCATTGGTACCCTTGCTCTGGCGGATAGAGTAAGTCCAGTAATCCGTCTGGTTGAAGTCAGAGCCGCCGTAAACCGCAATGCTGCCATCGGCAGTCTTTTCTGTCATCGCACGGCATGCCTCTAAATATTCGTCATAGGTCCATTCGGTCGGTAGTTCACCTAAGCCGGCAGCCTCCCACTTATCCATATTGATGGCCACATAAACAGACAAGCCTCCGGAGGGGAAAACATAAACTCGGTCATTATAGGTATATACATCGGTTCCCCACTCAGTTTTTAAATCCAGATTGTCGGCTGCCAAGCGGTCTGTGAGATCCATCAGGAGATTGTTAGTCCAGCGCTGCGCTGTATTAGCCACGCCGAAACTGAGAAGCACATCCACTTCTCCCGCCATCATTGCGGTGTCCAGTCCCACATTGCCGTCGGCACTGTTTTTATAGGTTGTCGGGGTCACAGTGATATTAGGATAATACTCGTTAAACTCTGCGATTAATGCATCTGTACCGGCTGCTCCGTCAAAGGCGGTGTAGAACCGCACTTCGCCGCTTAAAGATTCCGCATCTTCAGAAATGTATACCGGTTCACCGGAAGTTCCGGGATCAGACACCTCCGATGATGAGCTGGAAGTCCCCGGATCAGCTGACGATGTCTGCGGAGTCTCACCGCCGGAGCATCCTGCCAACAGACAGGCCATAAGAGACATTGCAAGAAAGCTGCTGATTACCTTTTTCATAATTTCCTCCTTATATTTCAATAATTTAATATTGGCCGAGTCAACGCACCTCGAAAGCAAAAATATGGGCGGTAGAACTTCCATAATCTTCGTTTTTCTTCTCGCTCCTGTAGGTGGAAAGCGGAATTAGACGAATTGCCCTCGTGACTACATCAACATCGAGCCTAATAAACCGTTGATAATTGGAGTCGGTTTCAAAAACCGTCTTCCAGGAACCAGACTCATCCAACGCTTCGATTCTATAGGATTTCACCAGACAACTTGGGAAACCAAAGGTGGTTCCACCATAGGACATCGGATAAAACAGAACTGAAGATGTATTCAAACCATCAGGGTTCCCATCTGTATAATCCCGGTTTAAATCGCTGTCGAACACCAGGCGTACCTGCGAAATATGAGTGGGCTGCTGGAACGTGTATTGGATTGCCTTATTGGTTTTTCCGCAGTAACCGTTATCGTTTCCCCAGATACGGCGTTCTATGCCGTTATGGAGAACTGAACAATCTCCGTATTCGCAGGATAGCTTTCCTTCCTTGGAAAGTGGAGAAATTTCACGTCGGAAACCAGGCAGGAAACAATCATCCTCCATAAGAACGGCCTGTATTTCTTTTATCCTCTGTTCTCCTGCCTGACGCGGGAGCAAATTATTTCTGACCGCAATGGCAGCGGCGGTTCCCGCAGCCTGCCCCAAAACGCCGATTGTTCCCATTACTCGGGTAGTACTGAGACCTACATGGGTCGCGCTGATATTACGGCCCGCAAACATCAGATTTGAAATATTGACGGAATATAAGCAACGGAATGGGATCCCATAGGGCTCAGACAGACGGCGCTTGCGAAGATGTCCGCCATTTTTCGCGTCCATTAAAAATCCACCTGGCAAGTGGTCATCGATCTGCCATCCACCGTATGCTATGGTGTCCGGAAATACCGGATGCTGTTCCACATCGTTCTGGGTCAGAATATAATCGCCAACATATCTCCGACTTTCCCGCTTTCCGGGAAGGAAACCGACCCACTCAAGCTCCCAGTTCTCCGCACCGTGATCCCCCCAGTTCTTCATATGATCCCAGGCACCGAACGCTATCTTTAACAGCTCATCCCGGATTTCCTCCGTATCGGCAATTCCATCCTGCTGGCCGCCTAATTCTACCCAATAGAAATTTGTATTGATCGCCCGCAGGTTATGAGGTTTATTCATCATCTCATCATCTGTTTTAAAGGTGTATGCCCACGGTGGCGGCGTAAAAGGCACTGGATAATCTGTTTCTCTGGCCTGAAGCAACAAACTCATGCCCATAGTTTGGCTATCTGCCCGTTCCACACCGAATTCCTCTTGAAATTCATCCTTTGACTCTCGTCCCAGCCGGTATTCCGCTCCAGTGAGTGGCGCTAAAATACTGTCCCCCGAACAATCGATAAAAATCTTTGCCTTTACATGGTGCCAGGTATATGTAGTTAACTGGAAGCCAGAGACGCTCACTATGTTGCCGCCATCCATCTCAGCATCACAGCAGCTGCAATTCAGCAGCAAATCAATATTGGGCTCAAACCGCACCTTTTCATAAAGGATACTGTCCCAGATGCTATAATTCCGTTTCGGATTGCGGTGCATATTTTCCAACAGGAGTTCTTCCAAAATTCCAGTTTCCTGCAAGTCACGCACCCTAGTTCCTGCGCCGCTGATCCACATTCTCACCTCAGAACTCGCGTTTCCTCCCAAAACCGGACGGTCATGCATAAGCACTACCTTCGCGCCGTTTCTGGCGGCGGATATCGCTGCAAACATGCCGCCGATACCGCCTCCGATCACACAAATATCAGTAGTATGCGTCAGTGATCTTAATTTACTGTTCATAATGATATCCTTCCTTGACAATTCCGGGAATTTTTTCTATACTCGGATTATAGCATATATAAATCGAAAAAAAACACTGTTATGTGACATAAAACATATTGATTTGTGATGTATTCGGAGGTATAAAATGGAATATTATCTACAATCACACAAATCTTCCCGTTATTTACCAGGAGAACAGTTAATTCCTGGCATTAAAAAGTATTCCAACCGCTTTGGTTGGGATGATTTTTATATGGGACAGCATTTAATCTTTTCTCACAGAAAAACCATTTATGATCTAACCGTCTTTCCCGAAAAGCTTCATTCCCACAGTTTTTATGAAATGAATATCTATGTGGAGGGAAAAATCTCTTATATTTCGGACAATCAGGAGATTTTTCCACAAAAGGATGACATTATTCTTTTTTCTCCGGGTCGTTTTCATACTGCCCGCTTATCTGAAAAAAGTGAGTATAACCGTTATGTTTTTTATTTTGATACGCGGCTTTTCGATTTCTTAGGAAAAGGCTGTCTTCCCAAATTGTTCAAGAAGAATTCAGTGGGCTGCTACCGTATAGATAAGGAAAAAAGAGGAGAATTTTTCTATCTTCTTGAAAAGCTGGAAGCTGTGCTTTACTCTGGCGATCCAGAATGTTATCTTCTCGCATTCAGCTATGTGCTTCAATTTTTTTATCTCATTAACGGCTGGGCAAAATTGAACCAAGAAAGCGTGGCCCAAATTCCACAAAGGGTTCTGGAAGTCAAAAAATATGTAGACGCCAATTATCAGAAGATAAACACCACTTCAGAAATTGCCAACCACTTTTTTTACAGTCGAGAATACGTCTCCCGGATTTTTAAGCAGTATTATAATATCAACTTATCAGAATACCTGGTAAACAAAAAAATCGCCCGGGCAAAGCAAGCTTTGGAGCAAGGAGGAAATGTCACCTATGCTTTCAATGTCTCTGGTTTTAAAAGCATGTCCTCATTTGTAAAAGCCTTTCGGGTGCGAACCTCTATGACTCCATCCGAATACAAACGTCAGGTTTATGCAAAATAAACACTGGCAGTTATATTTAAACTGTCCAGCGTTTCTGATTCAATTTTTCAGACAATTACATAAATCATCATTTATTTAATTGTCGGATGTCTTAAAACGTATTCTTCTGCCCGCCAACGAATCTTAGCAAAGCGCAAGCGCGCCATACCCGTCCAGAAGAGTCTGACAAAATGAGAGCAACCTAAAAAAACATCCGGCAGTTTTTCAACGCGGCGACATAAAGGATTGGGGCAATCTGCTGAATAAAACGCATCGGGATGTAACTCCGTTTTGATGGCAGTTCAAAAGTATCTTTCTTTCCCGTTCTTTGGTCCGTTGTCCAGCTTTTGTTAAAAGCAGTTTTCTCTTTTCTGCTCACAAAGCGGGCTTCCAAATAATTCTCACATGATTACAAAAGAATAATTGACTTCGCGCAACTTCAAAAGATTCTTCCACGCCTTTCTCCGGCTCTGGTGTTACCTGAAAAATTGTCATGCTAAATCATAAAACCCTCGGCACAGCCGGGGGTTCCGAAAAAGCTTTGGCGATGCGTATGAAAGAAAAACTCCTTTTGGTAAGATAAAAGTGCGGCCTGACAACTGAACTGAAATACCAAAAGGAGGACATTCGGATGCCGAATGACAATAATAGTCTAGCACATACAACATAGAACCGCAAATATCATATCGTGTTCGCGCCAAAATACCGGCGAAAGATATTCTACGGAGAACACAAAGCAGAAATAGGGAAAATCCTGCGGGAATTATGCGACTGGAAAGGAATCCATATAGTAGAGGCAGAAGTGTGTCCGGATCATATTCATGTGCTGGCAGAAACCCCTCCAAAAGAGAGTGTAGCAGGATTTATGGGATTTCTCAAAGGAAAGAGCAGTATCCTGAACCATGAAAGACATAGGAATCTGAAATATAAATATGGGAATAGAAGCTTTTGGTGCCGTGGATATTACGTGGACACAGCAGGAAAGAACACGAAAAAGATAGCAGAGCAGATTCAGAATCAGCTCAAGGAAGACGAACTTCACGGCCAACTGACACTGAAAGAATACACAGACCCGTTTACGGGCAGCAAGCAACAATCCCCTCGCAGGTGTCAAGCCGCAAAAGGCGCCTATAACTAGCAGCGCCTGCAGGCGCCTTTGGCAAAGCCACCGGCTATGCCGTGGATGTTTACTAGTCATTAGCGCTATAAATTCGGACTTCAAAGACACGGGCTTCCGGACAGCCATTTGTTGCAGTAACACAAACGCAAACTTCATCTGCTAGAGTTCGCCGGGAAACGTTTATCACTCTCAGCCGCTGGTAATTTCCAGAAATTTTCTTACTCCAGACACAGTTTCCCTGATAACGAAGCTGTACGGTGAAATCACGCACCAATTCCCGAGCTACACCTATCGGTTCTTTCTCCAAAAAGGCTTTAGAAACTGAAATACAGCGTTCTTCCGATAGATTCGGATCCAAGGTAATGCGCACCTGAGAAACACAAGCCGCTTCTTTCAATTTCAAACAAAGTTCTTCGCCTTCCGGCCGAAGTCCGCAGGAACGCCAGCTATTTGTTGCCGTTCCTTCGTCCCTAGCTACTCCATTGATCACTTTTTCAGCTTCATAGCCTTTTTGGTGCGATGAAGCCGTAACCACAGCCGTCCTGGCGAGATCATTACTGTCTGTATTTCTACAGCCCAGCAAATAGCAGTCGTCTTTCAGCAGCGTCTGCCGCAGTTCCTGAATATGACACCGGCCAAGCTCTGCCGGGGTACAGCCTTTTTGAGCCACCATTGCCGCTGCCGTTCCAACGGCCTGACCGCCCACGGCGCAGGTTCCCATCACTCTGGTGGAACCCATAGCCAATTTTGAAGCACTGATATTTCTGCCGGCCATCATAAGATTTTCAATATTGCGCGAACAGTAGCACCCATAAGGTATTGAATACAAACCCTCAAAACTCCGGACTCTAGAAGGAATCTTACCTTTTGCCGCAAAACCTCCCGCCGTATGCTCATCCATAGGCCAGCCGCCATAAGCAATGCCATCTTCAAAAATGTGGTTCCCTAAAATATCCTGCTCGGTAAGGGTAGATAAACCTACAAGCCTGCGGCTCTCTCGGCTGCCGGCCACACTACCGACCCATATTAGTTCATAATTTTCTGCTCCGTGATTTCCACCGTTTTTAATATGATCCCACACCCCATAAACACACCTATACAACTCATAGCGGATATCTTCAGCCGATTTAATAATATCATCCCAGTCGCCTCCCAATTCTATCCACCAGTACCCAGACTGCACATCATATTTTTCTACCAGCTGATCCGCATGGTCTTCGTAACTCTCATTTTTATTCAGCACCACCACGTCTTCCGCATCATGATATACCACCACATCGCCGTGATACCGATGCTTGAAAAAGCTCTCATCAAAGGTGTATGCCCAGTCCGGTTTGACAAAACGGACTGGGTGGCCCATGTCCCTGGCGCAAAAATAAATGGTATTGCCCATTGTTTCGCCATCCGGAACCTCAGGGGCATCTTTTTCCCCGAATTCATGGCGGTCTTCTCTGCCAATACGATATTCTGCCCCGGCAAAATATCCCAGCGTCCCGTGGCCCGTAGCGTCGATATAGACTTCTGCGGTTATTCGATAACGTGTTTCTGTAGTCATCTGATAACATTCGATCGCACTAATTCGTTTTCCGTCCGATACAACCTTATCCATCGTAGCGTTCATATAACTATCAAGATTTTCACAGTTTTGAGCCTTGGACCATAGAACCCCATCCCAAATCGAATAATTATAACTGTCGTTAAGATATTTATTTTCTAACTGCAATTCCATCAAGATACCTGTTTCAGCCGCATTCTTTTTCCCCCAATGGCAGGAAGCTCCAGATATATGCATTCTGGTTTCGGAACTGGCATTGCCGCCGTAAACGCTGCGGTCGTGAACTAATGCGGTTTTAGCACCATGCCGAGCCGCTGCCAATGCAGCACAAAATCCGCTCATCCCGCCGCCTACCACTACGACATCATAGTGTTTATTTTGCGGCGGGTTTTCCGATGGACAAGGTGTTTCATGAATAAAACGTTTCATACTTTGTCAAAGCTCCTTTTCTTCGTTTATCTGATATCCGAGAAATAAATCTGTGAAATTTGATCCCATCGCAGGACAAGATTATCTTCTGGAGCCAACCACGGTTATTAAACAAACGTTTAAAAACAACTAATATCTCCCACATTTCTTATTCTCAATCTCCAGAAACGCTTACATGAATAGCTTGTACTGAATCGAGGGTTTTCTGGAAACATGATCGCTTGTTCGCATGCATTTTTATTGTTTATTAAAAAAGTACGAACCGACAGGGAATCAACACAAAAGAGTTGGATTGCTGTTACCAGTTCTGCATTGAGGTCCCAATAAATTTCTTACTGATATCCTGTTAGGTTAGTTTCTTCTACCGAAAGATTACCCTTCCTTTTTACGTCTTTTTTTGTTAACAACCAGCAAAAGTCCGGCGCTAGCGGTTGACAACAATATAGCCGTAATATAAAACCAAGTATTATTGGTGCGATCCCCAGTGTCAGGCACCATTATACTTTCTTGTTGCTCAACTGCTCCTTCCTGCCCAGAATCAGAATATTCCTCCCCGCCAGAATTTGTACCCTCTGAAGACAGATTTAAAGAAGGACTTTGTTCTGGTTCCTCTTCAGGCTCTTTTCCGGGATCTTCATCGGATGGCTTTTCTTTTGCAACTATAGAAAAAGAAGCCTGTGCTTCCCCGTTTTCAGAAATAATTTTTATGTTATGTTCTCCGAGTGCCAGGGCTGAAAGATATTCGGGTTTCAGGGTTATCAAGGTAACTTCTTCTGCTACCGTATAATCCTGATTCCTAATCAGCAACCGATCGTCTACACTTACAGAAATAAAATCCATCAAATCTGCATCCGACTGAAATGCAAGTCCGAACGTACTCCCCTGAATCCATTTTCCGTTGTTTCCTTTTATAATAACAGGGGGTTCCATAGGCCTATCCAGAAGCCTGCTGCCCGGTTCTATTGTCAAAGGTACCGACTCAGGATAATTGCCAATCAGCAGAATGCGGCTATTATCCTTCAGAAGAATAGAATTCCAATCCTCTGTAAAAGCCATGCTGCCGACAACGCCGCTGATAATCAGATTTTTGCCGCCAGTAATGTAAGTATTATTTAAACCGACAGATTGAGGAAGTCTTCCCTGTTCTTTAATTGTCACCGAAAGGTTTTCCGCCTGCCCGCTTTTACCGCTTCGGCATCCAACCATTGATTCTATGATCCCGCCAGAAATGCAAACCTCCGTATTTTTTACATTGTTGTAGTCCCCCACTGTGTAAAATTCTTTCACATAACTATTATCCTTTATAAAAATCTCTGATTTGTTGACCTGAGCCTGTCCGCTCTTACTGCAGGTTGAACCCGCAATCAGCCGACTAGCAAACGCGGTCCCTCCTAAGGTGAGTGAATAATTCCCGTTAGTAGCAGCTTCTGCATTGCTTGGAGAAACAAAATCGTACTGTCCGGAAAGCAAGGTGATGGAAATATCCTCTGTGGTGTCCTGGTACCCATATCCACCGCGGATAAAAATTTTGCCGCCTGATCCGGCTACCGGCTGGTAAGTAGACTGTGCCGCATTAGCCTTAGTGGTGGTATTGGTAGGAATATAATCTATTCCCAACGCCAGCATTTTTTTAACAGTTCCTAAATCATCTCCTGCCCGCAAACACACTTTTACACCTGCTGCATGAGCCTTATCCACAAGACGCTTAGCTTCTTCGTATTTAGCAGGATCTCTTAAAGCCGCGCCATCATAATCAAATGCCATGCCGCTGTTTCCTAGGGCCGCCAAGCTTTCTATTTTAGATTCATCGCTGAAAATATGGTGGATAAATACTTTATCAGAAACTTCCCTAGCCTGCTCCAAATGAGAATAATTGCTGCTGGAAATGATAATATCCTCTTCTGCAAAGTATTTTTTTGCCTCCTCAATAATCGCTGCCACCGGGGCGGTTTTTACTTCGATGAACGGAAGCGCTCCATATTCCTTACAGATTGCGAGATATTCTGAAAACAAGGGGATCCTTAACTCTTCATCCGTATACTGTTCCAGGGTATATTCCGCCTGGGACCCCATATCGACCCTATCAATCTGATACTGGTATAATTCCTCCAGAGTCATCTCTGTAATTTTTCCGCTTCCGTTGAACATATCATCAATGGCTTCATTATGACAGCAGACAAGAACTCCGTCGCTAGTCTGGTGCACATCGGTCTCTATTGCCCAAAATCCCGACTCACCAGCAGCCCGGAATGCCGGGATTGAGTTTTCGGGAGCTGCAGGACGATATCCCCTATGGGCACTTAATTTCAAACTATCTGCTTCATCAGAAGAGAGCCCTTCTTCTAACTCCATCTCTCCCCAGTTCGTATTTTTGGTTTCTACATCTTCGCCGATCATAAAATAATTAGAGGTATAAAATGTCAGGCTTGAGGCCGCTTTTCCATTTGCCTGATTCGGCCGCTCAATTACAATATGATTAAATACAGTAGGACCAGGACATTGAAATCGCATTTCTTCCTTATTCTGCGGGGTACCTATGCTTAGTTTGGCGGAATTGTCAGCCCGATAATCCACTCCTTGAAACTCACTGACAATGGAGATAGTTCCTTTATGTTTAATAGTTCCTTCCTTATTGAAATGGTGGTTTAAAATGATAGGGCCACTGATAACAATGGTGCCTGATGCAGTTTTATCACTTTCTAGATTGCTATTTAAAGTCAGCAGTTTCTGGTAAGCGTTCTCTAATGTCGCAACCGCTGCTTCAGGGTCAGTACCGGTATTGTTATCGTTGCCTTCAGAACCATTCAGATAGATGACCGAAGGACTTTCGCTTGGCGCTTCCAATGCCGCTATCCGCACGTTGGAAAAACAAAGCAGCGATAAAACGCCGGCTAAACAGAGCGAAACTATTCTTTTCATTTTATTAAAGGCCTCCTTTTTTCATAGTATGCTACTGCACACTGTGCTTTAATATCATAATTATACAATGAATCATCTCTAGAAAGTATCTGTTTTGTGAACAATAATCTTTATATCTGTGACATATTGAAAAAATCTGCTCAGTATCTTCAGAACCGATCCCTTCTACATAAAAAACGTTGTACAAATATTATAATCTCCAGACCGGTATGACTCAGGGGGTTTCCTGAGAAACCGCCCCCACCATTAAATCCCCTTTTCCTTATACATATTTCCAAGCGCCCGCACATGATCTTTATGCTTTTGACCTTTGGAATCGCATTTTCGTAAAGAAAAACGGCCCTTGAAATTGGTTTAATTCCAGGAAGCACAACATAGAAAAAGAAGCTGAATGGGATCATCGCATTTTCGAATCCTCCATTCGGCTTCTTTCCATTTTATCTTACTTTGTCTTTTCGCTTAAGTATCAGCAAGGCGCCTAACGACACTAAGCAAATTATCCCCAGGGTAATTCCCTCTTCTACAGGAAAAGTATCCCTTGTCTGCGCGTTTGAGGTATTCGTATTGCCTGAAGCCCCGTTCTGACTTGAATGATCCGCGGAAGCGTTCGGATCGGCAGGATCTGCGGAAGAATTCTGGCCAGGTTTTTCACTTCCGGTATCGGTCGTACCTTTCGCCTTGATCGTCAGCTTAAAGGTTGCTGTCTTGGTAATCTCACCTTCCGTATAGCTGACAGTCATCGTGATATTTCCCGCTTTTGCAGAGTCAAATCCGGTCACCTGATATCCTGTTACCACTTTATTGCTTCCATCGCTATAGTGAGCGAAAACGGTCAGTCCGTCTAAATTCATGCTCTCGCCCACGACATATTCCGTCTTGGTTGGGCCAGTCAAAGTAATAGATTCTAACGTTACCGGTTTTGCTTCTTCTTTTGCCTTGATAACCGTACCTCCGAATACCTCTCGGAGGGTAGAATCCAGTTGGCTTTTAACAGAAATATTTTTCGCGTTATCCATACTCACCAGAACTACGCCGTCATATCCGGCAGCGTACCACTGGGCGCCCAGAGAAGCGGCGTATTCACGCTGACTGGAGTCACCCTGACAGTTGGTAGGAGCCAGGCAAACTAAGGGAGAAACGGCATCCAGCCACTCGAAGCAGTTGGAGGTATAACCACCATGGTGGTTTAGCTTCATTACATCCGCATTCAGTTCGCCGTTAGTCAGAAGCTCTAGATAATGCCGCTCGCCGCTCATGTACAGGTCACCGCCGGTTATATAAGATGAATCTCCGTAAGTTAATTTCATAAGTATGCTGGTGTTATTGGCAGTTTCCGTACCATATTCGCCGACAGATACCAGTTCGTTTAGATATTCCGAAGAAGGGCCGTAAATATCGATTGTTACATCGCCAACCGTGATGATGTCACCTGCACGGACATTATCGTGGATTTGCGTACCCATGGCGCGAAGCTGTTCGATCAAGGCTGTTTCCGGATTACCCTGCGATCCCAGAGCAAAAGCATTGCTGGTATAATAATGACCGATGGTTCCTCCGTTTTCCTCAATCCAGGTCGCGATAGCCGACATACCGCCAAAGTGGTCGTTATGGGCATGAGAGAGAACCAGATAATCCAGAGACGTGATGCCGACGGCAGACAGTTCCTGAATCAAAGTCTCGCTGCCGTCTGGAACAAAAGCGTCGATTAGCATAGTTTCCCCATTCGGGAATACGATCAACGTGCTGTCCCCGGACTTGCCTTCTCCGTTGAGCTGATTGGTAATATCCAACGCTAGAATATATAACTTGCCGTCGCCGCCGACCTCCACAATCTTCTTTAGTTCCGAAAAAATTTGGTCATTTCTGTTAGCGGTTCCAACTTTTTCGTTTAGGAATGCGGCTACCACTGCGGCAGCCTCAGAACGGGTCAGGATGCTGTCGGGAGTCAGTGACGAGTTGGCTTCATACAGATCTGAGGTAACGCCCAGGCTCTCCAGCCAAATTAGCTCGGCGGTCTTGCCTCCATCCGCATTATCCAACGTAATGGTATTGCCGTTATTCAAGGCGGCGAGATACAGAACATCTGCTAAGCCGTTTAGACTCAGAGCCTGGAATGACTTAGCCTCTTCAGGCAGGATTCCATTGGTCTGCGCCCACGCCAGGGCGTTTTCATAAGTAGCGGGGGTTCCGGCTCGGACATATAGCAGTTCCAGCACCTGTCCATAAGTTGCGTCTTCGTCCACACCGAACTTATCGGTAAGATTCTCCAGAAAATCACCGTCAAGGAGCTGTTTCAACTCATCGACATACCATGCATCGGCTTTTACATCTGTAAAAATATCGGAAATCGGGGTATCCTCGGCATAATGCCAAGTCGCTTGCAGAACATTGTCGGTCGCATTGCCCTGATGGCTGAACACGATATTCTGGCGATCCGCGGCAGTGCCGTTATAATAGACATCCTGAATGTCCATTTTTCCGTTCTGCCAGAAAGCGTACATATCCACATATTCCAAGGTGCTGGGAAGATGTAGTGCCTTTAATCCATAGGCATAGCTAAATGCGCGGCCAGCTACAATCCTTAGGCCTTCCGGCAGGACGAGCTTCTCAATAGCATTGCACCCATAGAAGCAGTAACCACCTATAGTCTCGACAGACGAGGCCAGTTTCAGAGTATTCAGGCTCTTGCAATTATAGAAAGCGTAGCGTCCCAAGCTGGTAACGCCTTCGTCTACTACGATGCAAGTAATGCTGTTAAGATACGCATTCCAGGGACGGGTATCAGCCGGTGCATAATTGCCCATTTCGCCCTGACCGTATACGGTAAGAGTACCGGTAGCGGGGCTGAAGCTCCAGTACACGTCTCCTGTCGTACCTTCTGCAATACCGGCGTAATCCCGGTCGCCCAGATCGCTCAGGAGCACCTTGCCGCCGCCGGTATAGTCTGGTAGTTCTTTTACGAACTTACTGTTAAGCTTCAGCGTACCACCCGTATTCACAATTAGGTTCTTTGTCCTCCAGGCTCCGGTGGCCGTCACATTGCTACCGGATTCCAGAGTCACATCCCAGCCATACCAGTCATATGCGCCGCTAAGATAGCCCTCACCGGAGACAACCAGCCTCTTGCTGCCGCTAAGCGCCGTCTCATTGGAAGTATAGATCGTCTCGGGAATCAAATCCGGATCTGCCAGTTTCACAATCAGATTCCCTACTGTGCCGCTGGCATCCGCGCGTCGCTCCCGAATGTTCAGCAGCTTTCCGTTCAGAATGTTTACGGTAACTTCTTTCGTAGCGGCGGTATCCCCCACAACATATAGGGTATTTGCTACCGCTTCATCCGTAATCGTTATATCGCTGCTTTCTCGGCTTCCGACAGCTCCTTCGGCCAGTTCGCCGGCTACCAGTTTATTTATATAAGCGCTGCCGCCAACGGTAACGGCATAATTACCGGTGGTTGCCTTAACGGTGTTGGAGGGCGCGACCAATTCAAACTGGCCGCTGTTCAATGTGATAGAAACATTGTCATCGCTTTCGCCGACAATACTACCGCCAAGCACATTGATTTTGCCGCCGATGACTTCCTCATAGGTCCAGCCGCCCATAGGTTTTTTCAATGCGGATAACATTTCAGGAGAAGTAGTGTTGGTGGGATAATAGTTAATTCCCAGTTCAAACATCAACCGGACTTCTAGCATATCGTCAGCGCCGCGCAGACAGGTCTGCAGACCGGCCGCATTGGCCTTTGTTATCCAAGATTTTGCCTTGTTGTAGTTGCCCTCATCAGCCAAATCGTTAATATTAAAGGCAATACCGGCGCAAACCTCATCGGAACCCACCTTGGTCAGCTTGGCCAGTTCGGCAATACTGTTGTTATAGCCGGAGTCTGTCTGGACACCCCAGATCAGATGATAGAACAGATCCACTTTCAAGGTGTTGTGGGCATATTGATATGCTTTCTGCACTTCCTCCAAATTCGAAACAGAGATCACGATGTCCTCGGGGGGCAAATACTGCAACGCCATATCGATGATCGCTTCTGTCACACCCTCGCGAAAATCTTTCAGTTCCAAAAACGCTTTCGAACCACTGTCCTTGCAAATCTGCAGATACTGCTGGAAAGTGGGAATCGTCAGTTCTTCATCAGTAAAAGAAGAAATAGGCGGGCATCCATAGTTGCTCTTCACCACGTCAATGCGGTATTGCTGCAGCTGTTCCAAACTCATATCAATGACGTTTCCTGAGCCGTTATAGGTGCGGTCAATGGTAGCGTCATGAATGCAAACCAGCTGCTTATCGGTTGTCATGTAAATATCGGTTTCAATATAATCAAAGCCTAATTCCGCCGCAGCCCGGAAAGATGCAAGGGAATTCTCGGGGCCCATCGGCTGATAGCCGCGGTGAGCACTCAGTGCTATGGCGGAAATCCGATCGTCCGTCAATCCATCCAACGGCCGTACATAGCTTCCGGAATAATTGGTGTTCAGGGTCTGAACGCTTTCCCGAACCGTCAATCCACTGGGAGCGTAAATGCTTACATCTCTGGCACTGCCGTTGACTCGGTCGATGGTCAAATTCTCCATCACGGTGGGGCCGCCCAACTGAACGGACTGATCCTTAGAGATATTATAGATTTCCAAGACCGCTTCGTTGGCCTCTCGGTAATCCACTCCATCGTAAACGCTGGTATAGGTAACGGTGCCCTCGTGAGCCAGGGCCATATCAATGTTGAAATCCCCACTGACAGTCAGTTTATCACTGATCACAATGATGCCAGTAGCCTCCCTCGCTGTATCTACAGAGCTGTTATTCAGCAACATCTCATAAGCTTCTTCTAGGGATCCTACCGGAGAGGCCGCGTTCGCTCCGCTGCCGGTTCCGCCGTCCGCCACAAAAATCACGTTATTCTTGGCTCCGCATACCGTACAAATACCTTTCTCGAAAGAATGTGCTTCAAAATCAGTATACTCTATTTTGGTTTCACCACAGGTGCTCTGGCAAGTATAGTGGATCTCTCCGCGTTTCTCGCAGGTTCCGGGAACCGTACTTGTCTGACGCCAGTCGTGTTCGCAGAAACTCGTGTGAACCGTGCCCTCACCGGTATAGCTGTGGTCGTCGTTGATGATCAGGGTAATGGTACTGCCCGAATCCACAACCAGATTAGCCACGCCGTCCAGTTTATTTTTCATAGTTACAGTGCTGTTTCCGGTAATTTTCAGGGTGTTCCATCTGCCCTCGGGCAGGCTGTACTCACCGCTATATCCATCCAATGTAATGTCGGACACACCGGAATTTGCAGACTGGTTGACATTTCCTACGGTGCCTCCGTTCAGCACCAGGGTGCTGGATGCCACAGTACCGGCGGTACCGTAAATATTGCCGGCATAGTATTCCTGCACAACAGCGCTGGCACCTACGGCCACCGTAACATTACCGTGAGCCGAATTCTTATCCTGGGCGCCATCCGTAGTGGTATACAGCAAACCACCGGTCAATACGTTTTGAACTTTCGCGTTGCCCCCAAGAACAATGTTTGCGTCGCCATTGGCCTGTCCGTGGGTTGCAATAGTACTCGGGGTAACATAGTCTACCTCTCCGCCGTTGATAGTGATGTTGACGGTATCAGTGGTGTCAGTGCGGCAAAAGCCACCGCTGACAATGATTTTCCACTTACCTTGACGTTCCGCCGTCACGTTGTCGTTTATAGTAAAGTCATCGCCGACATACAGGAACATGGAGCCTCCGGTAGCTTTCAGCGCCAAGCTATCCAGCACAGTAGGTCCGCCACCAATCTGGATATAACGGCCATTCCCGGGGTTGTCCGTAGAAGATACTTTCAGTGCAGCATTATAATCAGTAATACCGTCATTGTCCGTAATAGTCAATTTACCTACATAAGTATTCTCTGCTTTATTAGGCTCCTTGCCCAGGTTAAAGTTACCATCAAACTCCACATCATTCATCAAAACGATGCTTCCAGATGCAAAAGCGTTTTGGCTGATACCGTTTTCCACAGCGCACAGCAGTTCATAAGCCTTAAGCAAGCTTTGAACAGGACTTTTCGCGCTGGAGCCGTCATTGGAATCGGAACCCGTACTGGTATCCACATACACCTTGCTTTGGGAGGTGCTGGAAGATGTATATACGGTGCCCTCGCCGATATGGGAATGAAGATCGCCTTGAGCCAGATTGACGATACTGCCGCTGTCTACCGTCAGAGCAGTGCCGGCTTCCAGAAACTCTGTCATTATTACCAGGCTGTCGCCGGTGATATTCAGAGAATTCCAGTTACCCTCGGGCGGAGCATATTTACCGGAATAACCGCTTAATGTCAAAGCCGCAGTGGTCACATTCTCAGAACGGACCGCATTGTCCACGGTGCCTCCGGCAAGAATCAGGTTGCTGGAAGCTACGGTTCCGTTCTTTAGTCCACCGGCATAGTAGTTGTCCACTACAGCACCCTCATTAACCGTGACCGTAACCGTGCTGCCTGTCGGTGCGGTATTTTTGTCTTCACCAATGGTTCCGGCTACAGCGTTGAATACATGCGCACTGCCGCCAATAGTAATATTGGCGGCACCATTGGATCCAGCGTGAGATTTGGAATAAGTGTTTGGACTCACATAGTTGACTGTGCCGCCATTGACAGTAATATTAATAGGATCTTCGGTAATGACACGGCACCACCCGCCACAAATTGCCAATATGTTGTTATCGATTCCCTTGGTGGTAACGGTCTCGCTCATCACGAAACTCTCGCCCACATAGAAATAGATGTTGCCATTGGAAACATCTATTGTCAGGTTGTCAAAAACAGTGGGGCCGCCAAGCTGAAAGTAGCGAACCGCTCCATCGCCGTTGACGAGTCCGGCATTGTAATCAGTCGTACCGTCATTGTCCGTGATCGTAACCGTACCCGAGTGCGTATAACTCGCTTTCCCGGATTTCGGAATGTTGAAGTTACCCGATGTTACGCTTGCGTTATTCATCAAAACAAAGGTAGCCTCAGCTTTCGAGTTATCCTTAATTCCTCCCTCTTTTTCGCATGCTAGTTTGTAGGCCGTCAGCAGCGAGTCGACCGGTTTATCTGGTGTTTCGCCGCTATTGCTGCTCAAACCGTTTACATTATCTACATAGATACGGGTTGAGTTATCCGCAGCGGCCGGCGATAGCATAGATGTGAGCGGTGAAAACACCATTGCGATAGTCAGCGCTGCAGAAAGAACGCGTTTGCTTAGTTTCATAAATTTCCCTCCCTGAATTATTGTCAGCCAAGTGGTTCTTTTCTCGGAATAGTGGTGTGTGGCTAGTACACCAGCATTACGTTCTTATTATATCAAATGCATTCTCTCAAAAAGCTTCATTTTGTGACATGATTTCTTTTTTATTGTGATATACTATAAAATCACAAGATTAAAATGTCGTAATTTAGGTATCATACTGAAAGAGCTAAGGAACAACGTTTTTTAAGAAATGAGTAAATTTAAAGTTATACCTACGGCCTAAAACGTAAAAATCTGAGCTAATCCACCCCTTTGCTGGATAAAAAGACACCTTTTGCGTTGCCCCTACGGTATATGGTTTCAGCCGTGCTTACAGATTCAGATACTTCTTACGGATCTCAAATACTTTCCCCCTAAACCACCGTATCTCATTCTCCTTGCCCGAACTGCAGTCAGCCTCAATCTCTGTCTAAGTCTGTTTCTGGGTCTGTCCATCTGCATCACCAAACTAAACATTTCACGATCAAAAAAGATTTGCTGAGAATCCCCAAAAATCTGAATTTCTGGTAAAATCATCCTTGAAAGCCGCTGACACTGTCTCTCCTGCCATGTCATGCTTCTCTCTGAAGTTAACACCCTGTTTGACAGTCCTGTTCGTCAAGATTGCAGCTGCGTCCCACAAAGGAGCTATTTCTTTCGGTCTGGTTCATATCCCTATCGCCTTATACACGGCTACCCAGGACAACGATATTCATTTTAACCAGCTGTGCAAGGAAGATCTCAGCCGGGTACGGTATAAGAAAACCTGCGCCGGCTGCGGCAAGGAAATTACAAACAAAGATATTGTTAAGGGCTTTGAATATGACAAGGACAAATATGTGATTGTTACCGATGATGATTTTGAAAAGATTAAAACTGAAAAGGACCGGTCTATTCAAATTCTGCATTTTACTGATTTAAGCTCGATCCGTCCCATTTATTACGATAAAACCTACCATGCAGTGCCGGAAACCGGCGGCGATAAGGCCTTTGAGCTTCTGAGGCAGGCCATGAAGCAGGAGAACAAAATCGCGGTTGCGAAAACCGTAATGGGGCAAAAGGAAACGCTTCTTGCTGTCATTCCTACCGATGACGGTATCCTGATAGAAACCCTGTTTTACGCTGACGAAATCAAAGAGCTTCCTAAAGAGTATTCCCATCCTGCAGTAAGCGAGGCAGAGCTTGCTATGGCTAAAACTCTCATTAATTCCATGAATCAAGAATTCCAGCCTGAGCTATATAAAGACGAATATCAGGAACGGCTGAAGGCTTTGATCGAGCAGAAGATCGCCGGCAAGGAGATTGTTTCCGCCAAGCAGGAGGAACAGGGCAACGTAATTGATCTGATGGAAGCTTTGAAAGCCAGCATTGAGCAGGCAGGCTCCAACAAACCTAAACGCGGCGGGCGAAGTAAAAAAGTGAAAGGCGCTTCCTAATGGATATTTGGGAAAACAAAAACTTAAAGCCTATGCTGATCGGCGCCGATTCCGGGCCCTTTGATGATCCTGACTATCTCTTTGAACTAAAATTGGATGGCGAACGCTGTCTGGCCTATTTAAGCAAGGATGGCACTGAGCTAAGAAACAAAAGAAACATGAGACTGCTTCCGAAGTTCCCCGAATTGTCACAGCTTCACAGGCAAGTAAAAAAGAATTGTATTTTAGATGGAGAATTGGCTGTCATTAAAGATGGAAAGCCGAATTTTTTCGAGGTTCAGCGCAGAAGCCTGCTGTCAAATCAATTCAAAATACGGCTGGCAGCCTCCAGTTCTCCGGCCTGTTTTACCGCTTTTGATATTCTATATTTAGACGGGAAACCAGTCATGGACGAGCCTTTGGCAAAACGCAAAAAGCTTTTAAGGAAAACTGTCAGGGAAAACCAATACCTGGCGGTGTCCAGGTTTATTGAAGAAAAAGGCTCCGCCTTCTATCATCTGGCAGAGCAAAATAACCTGGAGGGAATCGTTGCAAAACGGAAGAACAGCAAATACCGGCCGGATACCAGAACCAAGGACTGGATTAAGATTAAATTCCTCCAGGATGATGATTTTGTGGTCTGCGGATATATCAGAAAATCGGATGTTATATCAAGCATTGTCCTGGGCCAGTATCGCGGCAGCGAATTGGTCTATATAGGCCATGTCACGTTGGGCGTATCCGGAGATGATTTCCGGATCATACAAAATCATAAAACCATAAATTCTCCTCCCATGCCGGTGCCGAAAGGCCACGGAAATGAGAACGCCGTTTGGCTCTCCCCTGATCTGGTTTGCGTTGTGAGGTATATGATGAAAACAGATTCCGGCTCCCTGCGGCAGCCTGTATTCAAGGGGCTCAGATATGATAAATTCCCTTTGGAGTGCGTGACACATTGACGTTAGTTGCTGTTCCCCAAGAGCAGGTACAAAGAAACAATGGCAGAACAAAATCTGCCAGCATTTCTCTGTACCTGCTCTTTATTCTAGTGACTGTGTCATTTCATATCCGCCTGCAAAACGGATTTGTATTTGCTCTTTGGACAGAACCGTAATTCTTTCAATAATTCGATATACTAAGGCTTCGGAGTATTCTTCTATGCTTAGATTTTCTGAGGAGATCAGTTCCCGAATCTTCCTGTGCTTTTCTTCGGCAGCGTTTCGCCTTTCTTCTGAATGTTCCAATTCCCGATCTTTTTCTTTCAGCTTTCGCATTTCCTTTCCGATCTGCTCTAACTTTCGGTCCGCAATTTCATTTCCTTCCCCGGCCATAACCAGCAATTGGTCAAATTCCTGTTCCAATTTTTTCAGTTTGTTTTTGATTGCTTCCGGGG
>ENA-OUOY01000595-OUOY01000595.1-human-gut-metagenome-genome-assembly--contig:-NODE-595-length-24182-cov-13.937995_pt1 | contig 24182 bp, 20 predicted proteins | sample MGYA00237937_ERZ548767 | MGnify/ENA primary metagenome ERZ548767 (study PRJEB26490, sample SAMN05356887) | human gut metagenome | biome: terrestrial biome; feature: human-associated habitat; material... | reverse complement strand
GTGAAATTTTGCCGAAAAGATGCGTTGTTAGGCTTAGTGTCAACACGACCTAGTTAAAATGCTTTTTATTCAGTAGCAGCGACGGTCGTCTCCTCGGTTGGCGCAGTTGTTTCCTCAACGGGAGCAGTCTCGCTTGTTTCGGGAACTTCACCCATGACCGTAACTCCTGTAAATGTTATTGTGAGCTGGTTGTTCGGCATTTCAAACTTGCTCGGCGCACCGTTTTTGTCAACCGTCAGCGTGTAGTCTCCGCCCTCAAGCGAACCGCTGATCCTGAGAAGGTCGCCGTCCTCCTCTCCATTCAGCTCGTCAAGCTTGGCGTTCTCGTCCACTGCCTTAATGAGATTGAGCATCATGGACTTCACGGGCAGAGCTGACTGCGGAACGGAAAAGTTCAGTCCCTTGTACTCGGCGGTGACGTTTCCCTCGCTGAATGAGAGTTTCACTCCGCTGAGTGAATTCGGTGAGGTGAACTCAATGTCCCACATTCCGTCACCGAAGCGGTGAAGCGTTCCGTTCGCTTCAAGCTTTTCGATAACGACCGTGGCCTCGGACTGAAACGCGCAGTTAAGTCCGTTTTTCCGTGACGAGCTGTTCTTCATCGGCATTGAACACGACACAAGGCAGAAAACGGCGATCATGGTAAAGGCAATCGTAATTAGTCTTTTCATAAAATCTTCTCCAATCGTTGATTTTGTATGAGGATCTGTTTCTGCGAGCGTATCTTCTCATAAAAACATATCCTGACTTTTTACGGCCCTTGAAGCTTTTTCAGGAAAACTTCTTATTTTTTATTCCGGAAATTTTGTCCGGTTTGGATCAACCTTTTCATTTAAGATCCTGAATGAATCCGAAAGCGAGTCAATGATATCCCTTGAAAGCATAGCTTCGACACCGAGTTTCTGCGCGGCTACATCGCCTGCAAGTCCGTGAAGATAAGCAGTCGCACAGGCAGCGTCAAACGGTTCGCAGCCCTGCGCAACAGCAGATGCCACCATGCCTGCGAGAATATCACCGCTTCCGCCGCGGCTCATTCCCGGATTGCCGGTGTGGTTGAAAGCTGTATAGCGGCTGTCGGCGATAATAGTTCCTGCGCCTTTGAGCACAACGGTTATGCCATACTTTTCGGCGTATTTCTCCGCGGATACTATTCGGTTATCCATTACCATTGAGTTTTCGCAGTTGAGCAGACGCGCCATTTCACCAACGTGCGGTGTGATTATAACGTCTGTTTTCTTCTGTAGTAAAATATCTATGTCCGAGGCTATGCAGTTTATTCCATCTGCGTCAACAATTACCGGAACTTCTGCATTTTTCAGCACGAATCTTGTCAGTTCCATGGTGTCGGGACTAACTCCCATGCCGCAGCCTATAAGTATTGCGTCCGCGGATTTGAGAGCCATTTGCAGGAGCTGAACATTCGGATCGTAGCTCATAAATCCGTAATCGTCAGGCTCTGCGGCGAGAAACATAGCTTCGGGAGCTAAAACCGAGACTGTATTTATGCACTGCTCGGTCGAGAAAAGCCTTACCTTTCCTGCACCGCTCCTCAGAGCGCCAAGTACTGAAAAAGCGGCAGCTCCGCGCATTGCAGCACTTCCTGCTATAATGAGCACAGAACCGAAAGTTCCCTTGTGAGCGTCAGGTTCGCGTTTCGGCGGAAAGTTCGGGAACTGATTGCGTTCAATGCGGTAGTAGCTCCTTTCGCTGCTGATAACTCCGATAGCGCGTGGGGGAATGCCGATATCCGCAACTGTTATCTTTCCGCAGTATTTTTTCAGCGGAAACTGAGTCATGCCTGTTTTCAGGAAACCGAGGGCAATAGTAGCGTCAGCTTTGAAAAGTCCGTGGGTGATAGTGCCTGATGTGCAGTTGCCGCCGCTCGGAACATCAACGGCGATCTTGAAAGCGTCTGTGCGTATACGGAAAAGTGCGGCAACGTCCTCGCTGAGCGTACCGTGAAAGCCCGTTCCGAAAACTCCGTCAACGACAACGGCTGCATCGGTTATCGAGTTTTTTATCAGGCTCATGCGCTGCTTTTCCTGAAGGAGCATTGTTTCGAGAGGGTTGAGGTCTTTCTTGGATTTTCCTGACGGTATCCTTATCTTCGGCAGATTCATGTAATCAAGCTCGGAAGTATCCATAGCCGCCTCAACGTTTTCACTGCGGAAACCGTCTACCACTGTCATTCTTTCCTTTGGCAGACGCCCGAACATCTCCTTGGCAAGGTCAGTTTTGGGCATTCCGCCTACGTTTATAACAGTTATCCTGTAGCCTCTGTATACGAGAATATTTGCGGCGGCAAAGCAGTCTCCGCCGTTGTTGCCTGTTCCTGAGAGGAAAACCACGGATCTGTTTTCGGGCGCGGAGTTTTCCTCCCTTCGGCAATAGCCGTCAATGAATTCTGCAAGAGCTTCTCCTGCATTTTCCATAAGCTGCTTTCTGGTGACGCCCAGCTTTTCGGATCTTTCTTCAATTCTGGACATTTGCTTTGGTGTTACCACCCTCATCGTATATACCTCCTTGTTATCGGCTCATGCTTTGTACAGTGTTGCCTATATATTTAGTTCACGCTTTAGCTGCGGTGGGAGCGATTTCTTTATATTGTCCAGTATGCGCTCGTCCGGAGCGAATATCAGCCTTGTCAGGCCATACTCCTCGTGCTGAAAATCAGCGTAGTACTCGTGCGAGGCAATGTTGTCGGACGCAATGACAACGGTCATATCCTCGCTTTCGTCCATGCCGTCGGTGTACTTGCCGAATGCCGTGAATTTCTTTATGTCCGTGCTCACCATTGCGGTGCGCTTTTTCTTGGCAACTATCTTGTCAACGTCAAGCTCGCCGTTGGTGAAAGTGTACTCGTATTCAACGTATGAGCCTTGTACTGCGAAATATGTTCCGTAGCCCGCAGCCGCCGCAAGAATTAGTCCGAGCATGGCAAAAATAGGCTTTGTGAGCTGTAGCACAGCAAGTCCTGCGATGACAACGGTAAAGAATACGCCGACAATTATAAGAATGAGCCTTTTGGTTTTGTCCGCTGAGGTTTCGCTGCGTTTTACAAGCTGTTCTGCAAAGTTATCCATATGTTAAATTCTCCGTTTCTTTTGGGAAGTTTATGGCTTGTCCGCATAGTATGTTTGTATTTTCCATGTGAACTTTGGTGAGAGGCTTCCCGTGCTGTTTTGGCTGTTTTATGGCTCGCTGTTTCTGCTTTACACAAACTTGCGGTCGAATACAGCCGTGTATATAATATAATATCACAAAAATCAGTACAATTCAATAAAAACACTTGATTTTTTTTTATTTTAAGTTTATAATATGTGTATAACCCAAAGACTGAGAGAGTAGGTCTGCTTATTATGTCTCAGAGAGGGCTGCGTCTGCTGAAAGCAGCCTGTCATAGGAAAGACCGAAGTTCACTCACGAGGGGTGCTGCTGAAAAGGGGAAGTCCTTGGCATGGGATATGCCCGCTCTGTAGGCGGCAACGTAGGTCTGCGTTAAAGGCAAGAGAGTGTCGGCTCTCCTGACAATGGGTGGTAATAAGCAAGGTTTTACGTCTTGTCCTGTTGGACAGGACTTTTTTATTTATGCAGACACAATGCAGCAAGGACTGCAAATATTATTCAGGAGTTGAAAAAATTGAAAGAACAACTGGAAAAAATTCAGGCGCAGGCTATGCAGGAACTCTCTGAGTGCGGCGATATTAAGGCGCTTGACGATCTGAGGATCAAGTTCCTCGGCAAAAAGGGAGAACTCACTGCGATACTCAAGCAGATGGGCAAGCTCACACCCGAGGAAAGACCCGTTATCGGTCAGCTTGCAAACAAGGTGAGAAGCGGTATCGAGGAGGCTCTGACAAGCAGGCTCAATTCGCTCAAGGCAGCCGCTCAGGAGGCTAAACTCAAGGAGGAGACAATAGACATCACTCTCCCCGGAAAGTACGCTCCGTTCGGCAAGCTTCATCCGCTTACAAAGGTGGAGAATGAGATACGCGAGATATTCATGGGAATGGGCTTTGAGATAGCGGATGGCCCTGAGATAGACGATGATTACCACGTTTTCGAGGCTCTTAATCTGCCCCCCGATCACCCTGCAAGAGATACTCAGGATACATTCTACATCGAGGGCACAAATGAGACTGTCCTTCTCCGTACACAGACTTCATCGGTTCAGGTTCACGTTATGGAGAATCAGAAGCCGCCTATCCGCATTATTTCGCCCGGCAGAGTTTTCCGCTCGGACGCAGTTGACGCTACACACTCACCGCTTTTCCACCAGATAGAGGGACTTGTTGTTGATAAGGGCATTACCATGTCAGATCTCAAGGGAACTCTTGAAATGCTGATGAAAAAGCTCTACGGCAATAACTGCAAGCTGCGTTTCCGTCCCCACCACTTCCCGTTCACAGAGCCGAGCTGCGAAGTAGATATAAGCTGCTTCAACTGCGGCGGCAAGGGTTGCTCAATGTGCAAGGACGAGGGCTATATCGAACTTCTCGGAGCAGGAATGGTTCACCCGAAGGTTCTCGAAAACTGCGGCATAGACAGCAATGAATATTCGGGATTTGCATTCGGTCTCGGTCTTGAGCGCATGGTTATGGGACGTTACGACATCAATGATCTCCGTCTGCTTTATGAGAACGATGTAAGATTCTTAGAGCAGTTCTGATGTTTGACCGAAGCAGAAATATAATAACGTTTTCGGTTGTTTTTATTATTTTTGACGCTTTAGCTGCGCTTGTGATCGCTTTTTCAAGTACCGGACGAAATTCCGTTAAAACCATACTTATCGTATGTACGGTTATTGCATTGCCGTTCATGACTGCGGTTTTACGGCACAGCATATACATTCTCAGACTGAAAAAATTCCTCGCCGAACTTCCGGAAGAGCCGGAACATTACTTCCGCAAAAGCTCTTATCAGATGAAAGACAGATTTTATTGGTTTTCGGATCATTTTTTCGACATGAGAAAATTACGGAAAGTTCCATATGAAAAAATCAGATCGATAACTGTTGATACTGCATCTGTTGGTTTGGGAAGAGTAAGATTCGGTTCTGTCAGACGAGGTCCGCTCATTCCGTTCAGCTTCAGCTATGTAATAAGAGTCAACTACGGATTCAGAAGCACGTCAATAACCGTCAGTGGCAGCGAGAGACTGTGTCGAAGCGTGATAAAGCGTTTTACGAAAAGAAATAATAATATCAAAGTTTATAACGAACCATAAAACAGAAAGGAAAAAGCTATGAATTTATCCATGAAATGGCTCGCCGACTACGTTAAAGTCGATGTGCCGATAAAGGACTACTGCCACGCTCTTACAATGAGCGGTTCTAAGGTAGAATGCTATGAGGAAGAGGGAAAGTCGATTTCTAAGGTAGTTGTCGGAAAGATCCTCTCAAAGGCTCAGCATGAAAATGCAGACGCGCTCTTTGTTTGTCAGGTAGACATCGGCGCGGACGCTCCTGTCCAGATAGTTACAAATGCTAAAAACGTAAAAGAGGGCGACCTCGTTCCCGTTGCGCTCGATGGAGCTGTTCTCCCCGAGGGTAAGATAAAGAAGTGCAAGATGCGCGGTGTTGAAAGCTTTGGTATGTTCTGCGGACTCGATACTCTCGGCCTTACGGCTCATGACTTCCCGTATGCAGATCCCGAGGGAGTTTTCGTTATCGAGGAGGACTGCGAGCTTGGACAGGATATCCACTCGGCTATCGGCCTTGACGATACTTCCGTTGAGTTTGAGATCACCTCGAACCGTCCCGACTGTCTCAGCGTTATCGGTCTTGCAAGAGAGACCGCGGCTACTTACAATCTGCCGCTTAATGTAAAAGCTCCCGAATACAAGGGCGTTGACGGTGACGTTAATGAGCTTCTCAAGGTTGACATTATCAACACGGAAAAGTGCAAACGCTACTGTGCCGGTATAGTAAAGAACGTTAAGATCGGACCTTCACCGCGCTGGATGAGAGAGAGACTCCGTGCAAGCGGCGTTCGTCCTATCAATAACTTCGTTGATATCACAAACTATGTAATGCTTGAATACGGTCAGCCAATGCACGCATTTGACCTTCGCTATGTTGAGGGCAGCCACATAAATGTCCGCAATGCCAAGAACGGCGAGAAGATAATGACTCTTGACGGAGTGGAGCGCACTCTCACAGAGGATATGCTCGTTATTGCTGACGAGAAGAAACCCGTTGCCGTTGCAGGCGTTATGGGCGGCGAATACAGCGGTATCATGGACGACACGACCACTGTTGTATTTGAGTCGGCTTACTTTGAGCCTACACAGGTAAGACGCACGTCAAAGGCGCTCAAACTCAAGTCGGACGCTTCTGCACGCTACGAAAAGGGCGTTGATCCGCTTATTTCCATGACCTGTCTTAAAAGAGCGTTTGAACTCGTTGAACTGCTCGGAGCAGGCGAGGTCCTCAACACAGTGATCGACTGCGATCACACCGATCACAAGCCCTCTGAGGTCGAATTCAGCCCCGAGTGGATAAATAATTTCCTCGGAACGGATATCTCCGAGGCTGACATGAAGGAATACCTTGGCAGGCTTGACTTCACATTCGAGGGCGGCAAGGTAGTTGCTCCGTCATTCCGTATCGACATTGAGTGTAAGGCTGATATTGCCGAGGAGGTCGCGCGTATCTACGGTTACAACAACATTCCTTCGACGGATTTCCGCGGCGTTGCAAGAGCCGAGTTCACTGAGGAGCAGAAGTTTATCCGTACTCTCAGAAATGCCGCAGTAGCTCTTGGCGGATATGAGATAGCAACATACTCGTTTGTATCTCCCAAGTACTTTGACAAGATAAAGCTTCCGCAGGACAGCAAGCTCCGCAATGCTATTAAGATAGTAAATCCTCTCGGCGAGGACACAAGCGTTATGAGAACATCTATCATTCCCTCTGTTCTTGACGTTCTCTCGTTCAATTACAACAACCGAAACGAAAAGGCTTGTCTCTTTGAAATAAGTAAGGAGTATCTGCCTGCCTCCGAGGAAAAGCCTTTCATTAACGGAAATATCCTCGCAAACAGCGGCAAGGAAAAGCATCGTTACAGCTATTCGCTCCCTGACGAGCCGCAGAGACTCACAGTCGGTATGTACGGCGGCGAGGCTGACTTCTACGCGCTCAAGGGCATGATAGAGCAGCTTCTCGGTGAGATGAAGATAGACGGCTATGAGTATATACGCGCAGTTGACAGCGATGCTTTCGATGAGAAATTCGCATTCCATCCGGGCAGAAGCGCAGTTATCATGCGTGACGGAAAGGCTCTCGGAATCCTCGGCGAGATCCACCCCGAGGTTCAGGAGACGTACGGTATCGGCGTAAAGACTTACGTTGCAAAGCTCAATATTCCTGAGCTTATGGAGTCTGCCGCAGGAAAGATCACTTATCAGCCGCTTCCGAAATTCCCTGCAACCACACGCGACCTCAGCGTTATCTGTGATGACGAGATACCTGTTGCAGAGCTTGAAAAGGCTATCAAGGGCGCAGTTGGCAAGATCCTTGAAAAGGTCACACTCTTTGACGTTTACAAGGGAAAGCAGATAGAGGACGGCAAGAAGAGCGTTTCATATTCGATTTCAATGCGTTCACACGACGGCACGCTTACCGACGAGCAGGCTGACGGCGCAATGAAGAGAGTCCTCAAGGCACTCTCCGCGATCGGCGCAGAGCTGAGAAGCTGAGATCTGCGGCTTTAATGTAAAAAATACGACCCGAGAGGGCCGTATTTTTTGCGGTATTTACTTGGTTATCATTGAATTAGCGTAGTATGTGAGTATCGCGGAAGCGTCTATCGAGTTGATGATCCCGTCATTGTTGTAGTCCGCAACAGACTTATCAAACTTCATTGTGGGAGTCTGATCTGTCATCATAATTGCGAAATAAGTGAGGATAGCCGAAGCGTCTACCGCGTTGACGATACCGTCGCCGTTTACATCGCCCAGCGATTTGGGTTCGTCATCATCAAGCGCTATGAACTTAATTCCATAGTTTATTGCGTATTCCTCAGCAACTGAGCCTTTGTAGCCTGAAATGGTGATACTAGAATCAAAAGCTAAGAGGTCAATTGCTGAAACAGATTTAGGAATGGTAATGCTTTTCAGTAAAGGACAGTTAGCAAAAGCATTTATACCAATATATGTAAGTGAATCAGAAAGAGTTACACTTGATAGGACGGTACAATCCATGAAGCTATAATTGGATATTCCTGTAACTGAATCCGGAATTTCTATGTTTGTAAGAGAACTGCATCCCTCAAATGATGACATTTGGATATCTGTAACTGAATCAGGAATTTGTATGTCTGTAAGCGAACTGCAATGATAGAACATTCCTGCCGGAATAATTTCAATTGCATTTGGAAGAGTAACTTTTTCGAGCTTACTGCAATTATTAAACGCGCCGCTGCCAATTGATGTTACGGAATCTGGAATATATATGCTGATAATTTCAGTACACTCATCAAATGCCATATCTTTGATTTGGGTAACTGTTACACCGTTTATCTCTGACGGTATAACAATGTCTGTGTCTGAGCCGTTATACTTGGTGATAGTTCCTGTTGCTGAGTCGAACTCAAAGCTTTCTGCTGATGTTTCAGCGCTTGCCGTAATAGATGTCGGAGCAGTGCCGCTGTACGGAATATTGATTCCGACAGCGGTAACGCTTAATGCGGCGGCAAGAGCTATTATTTTTTTGATCTTCATTTTATGCCCTCTTTTACCTGTGTATTGCTTTACTTGGTTATCATTGAATTAGCGTAGTATGTGAGTATCGCGGAAGCGTCTATCGAGTTGATGATCCCGTCATTGTTGTAGTCCGCAACAGACTTATCAAACTTCATTGTGGGAGTCTGATCTGTCATCATAATTGCGAAATAAGTGAGGATAGCCGAAGCGTCTACCGCGTTGACAATTCCGTCGCCGTTTACATCGCCCATGAGCTTGGTGGAGTAATTTCCTGCAACTTTCGTGAATGTTGCAAGCGGAACTTCGGGATAGTCAGCCTTGTCTGCAATGCTTTCATAAACAGATGAGAGGAGACCGTTGTCGTCGTGGTAGATCCCGATAGTATCAAGTATCTTTGCGGCAATTGCGAGATGACCCTTCTGGTTCGGGTGAATGTCAGCGTCCTTTATCTCAACTGCGGGCTGGTTGTCAATGAAGTAGTAAGCGTGGCCGGGATTGCTGTCGCTCTGTGATTCGCCGTCCTTAAGTGCGTCAAATTCCGAAAGGATATCTGCAACCTTAACATTGTCGTATGATGTGGCGATGTTGTCAATGCATTCCTTGTAATTCTTCATTACCTTGGCGAACTTTGTTCTTACAATGCCGAGCATATTTGCATATGTGCTGTTTGCGCCGTAGCGGTTTGTAAGATATTCGGGGGAAAGCTCCAGCGGATTGTAAATTGACTGGATAATAATTGTTGCATCAGGGTTTATAGCCTGAAGATCCTCAACTGCTGTCTTGAGGTTGGGGATAATGTGGTTGATGATGTAGCCGTCATAGGTTTCGTTGGATATGCGCAGGTGGCTTGTGAGCATTGTGAGCTGATTGGAAAGTTCAAGGATATTGTTAGTGCTTGCATTTGCAAATTCCATCATGCCGCCCTTGCCGCGCAGATTTACGATGTTCATTACGTCCTGAAGCGTTGGATCTTCGGGAATATCGGCGGCAGTATAGCCATCGTTAAGGAAGTTGTAGCCCGAGACATTTTTATTTGCCGCATAGTTGAGAAGATACTTTGACGAGTACTTGATGATGTCATTGCCGCCTGCCGAGATTATGATGTACTCCGCGTCGGAAACAACAGTTTTCTGAGCCGAATCAAGATTCTCGATAACTGTTACAAGGTCGTCTGTGGTATCGCCCGAAACAGCGTAGTTGGTTGCAGTTCCGCCGAGGTAGTCCGCGCAGATCTCGCCGTAGTTGTGTTCAACGTATCCTGCTCTTGTGTAGCCTTCGGCTATGCTGTCACCGAAAAGTACGAAATCGCCGTCTGTGTCTGCTGCACTGCTGATAACGGACGAAGTAAGCGCTGTGCCGGCAGTACCGAGAGCCATAACGGCTGAAACCGCCAATGATAAAAACTTTTTCATGTATATCCTCCTGTTTGTCCCTGTCGGGAATTTTAGAATCTGCCTGCACCGAAAGCTCAGTGCGGACAACTTATGTTATGACAGCTCCGCGAAACGCAGGCTGCTCCTATATGCTGATTATATAATATTTTACATCTCATGTCAAGCAGAGCGGCTCTGCCAAGTGCGCTGCGGAGACGAAAAAAGGGACACCGAACGGTGTCCCTTTTGATATGATCTTTACATAAGCTCACAGATAAGATTGGAGAATTCAACAGGATTTTCAATGCTGATTCCCTCAATAAGGAGAGCCTGTGTGTAGAGAAGCTGTGCATACTTGGCAAGCTTTTCCTTATCGCCAGCCTCGCTGATAGCCTTGAGCTTGTTGAAGATCTCGTGCTCGGGGTTGATTTCAAGAACCCTCTGCGCGTGGATCTTCTGATCTGTCGGCATAGAATTGAGAACTTTTTCCATTTCGAGTGAGATATCGCCCTCGCTTGTGAGGCATACGGGGTGAGATTTAAGTCTCTGTGAGAGAATGACTTTGGTAACCTTGCCGTCAAGAGCTGCTGCGAGTTCCTTGAGAAGGTCTGAGTTTTCCTCCTCTTTAGCCTTTATCTCTTCCTGCTTTTCGGTGTTCTCGATTCCAAGATCATCTGCTGAAACCGAGCGAAATTCCTTATCCTTATATTCGCGGAGCGACTTTATCGCGAACTCGTCTACATTGTCCGTGAGATAGAGTATCTCAAAGCCCTTGTCCTTGACAAGCTCGGTCTGCGGGAGCTGCTCGATACGCGCAATGCTGTCGCCGACTGCATAGTAGATGTACTTCTGCTCTTCGCCCATTCCCGTAACGTATTCGTCAAGCGTTACGAGCTTGTTCTCCTTGGAAGATGTGAACATGAGCAGATCCTGAAGCTTGTCCTTGTGCATACCGTAGTCGCTGTAGATACCGTACTTGAGCTGGAGACCGAATGCCTTCCAGAATTCCTCGTACTTTTCTCTGTCGTTGCGCAGCATCTTTTTCAGTTCGCTGCTGATAGTCTTTTCAATGCTCTTGGCAATGACTTTGAGCTGACGGTCGTGTTGGAGAAGTTCACGCGAAATATTGAGCGAGAGGTCGTCAGAATCCACAAGACCTTTTACAAAGCTGAAATAGTCGGGAAGAAGATCTGCGCACTTGTCCATGATGAGAACGCCGTTTGAGTAGAGCTGGAGTCCCTTTTCGTACTCCTTTGAGTAATAGTCAAAGGGAGCTTTTGACGGAATATAGAGCAGAGCGTCATAATTTGCATTGCCCTCGTTCTTGACGTGTGCATATTTGAGCGGCTCGCTGTAATCAAAGAACTTCTCGGTGTAGAAGTGCTTGTAGTCCTCGTCCTTGAGTTCGTTCTTGTTTTTCTTCCAGAGCGGAACCATGCTGTTGAGAGTTTCGACTTCGATGTAATCCTCGTATTCCGGAGCCTTGCCCTCTTTCTTTTCCTCCTCGGTCTGATCCTTGGGACGGCTGTGTGTTACCTCCATTTTAATGGGGAAACGGATATAGTCAGAGTACTTCTTTACGAGTGACTTTATCCTGTACTGGTCGAGGAACTCAGAGTAGTTCTCATCGTCTGTGTCATCAAGGAGTTCAAGGATGATTTCAGTTCCTGCGGATCCCTTGCTGTCCTCGGTGATAGTGTAGCCGTCAACACCCTCTGACTCCCAGCGATAAGCCTTGTCGCTGCCGTAAGCCTTTGAAATAACGGTTACTTTCTTTGCGATCATGAAAGCCGAGTAGAAGCCTACGCCGAACTGACCGATTATCTGGTTGTCCTCATCGAGCTTGTTTTCGTTCTTGAATTTGAATGAACCGCTGTTTGCGATAGTACCGAGGTTGTTTTCGAGTTCCTCCTCGGTCATACCGATACCGTTATCTGCGATCTTCAATGTGCGGGTATCCTTATCGGCGGTTATCCATATAGCGAAATCGTCCTTGTTAAGACCGACCTTGTCATCGGTAAGAGACTTGAAGTAGAGCTTGTCGATAGCATCGCTTGCATTTGAGATGAGCTCTCTCAGGAAAATCTCCTTATGTGTGTAGATAGAATGAATCATCATGTCAAGGAGTCGCTTGGACTCAGCCTTGAACTGTTTGGTTTCCATATAATCATCTCCATAGCATTTTATGGCAATTCAACAAAATACTGCATTAAAATATGGCAATTCAGACCCCACGCGCATTATTTTATTGGATCGCTATAGTAGTTTTTAGCACTCTCTGTCTATGAGTGCTAAATTTAGTATATATCTTTGGAAATACAAAGTCAAGGATAGCACGAAATATTTACAATTTGTTCACAATATGTTGCCGATGACTTCCTTATTATATATAGTATAAAAAATTCTGAAAAAGGGGTTGACAAATCATAATTGTGGTGATATAATATATTCATACCAATCATATAGGAAATATAGAAAATGAAGAACGGGGTGAATCTGATGGTTACTATCAACTGCAAACGATGTTGAAGCTCAATAACCACTCTCAGGGATCCATTCGCGGCTTTAAGGCATTATCTGTTTATTCCCTTGAAGCTTATAACCAAGTACATAAATAACATTTTTATATAAAGGAGAAATTATCATGAAAACTTATCAGAAGATCACAGACCTTATCGGAAATACACCCCTTCTTGAACTCACAAACCTCGAAAAGAAATTCGGTCTTGAGGCTACGCTCCTCGCAAAGCTTGAATACTTCAACCCCGCAGGAAGCGTTAAGGACAGGATCGCAAAGGCTATGGTCGATGATGCAGAGGCTAAGGGACTTCTTAAACCCGGCAGCGTGATTATTGAGCCTACAAGCGGAAACACAGGTATCGGTCTTGCTTCCGTTGCAGCTTCAAGAGGATACAGACTTATTATCACAATGCCTGAGACCATGAGCGTTGAGCGCAGAAATCTTATGAAGGCTTACGGCGCTGAGCTTGTTCTTACAGAGGGCGCAAAGGGCATGAAGGGCGCTATTGCAAAGGCTGAGGAGCTTGCAAAGGATATCCCCAACAGCTTTATTCCTTCTCAGTTCTCAAATCCTGCAAATCCTGCTGTTCACGAGAGAACGACCGGTGTTGAGATCTGGAACGATACAGACGGCAAGGTAGATATTTTTGTTGCAGGTGTAGGTACAGGCGGAACTATCAGCGGTACAGGCGCTTACCTCAAGTCACAGAATCCCAATGTTAAGGTAGTTGCTGTAGAGCCTAAGAGCTCACCCGTTCTTTCAAAGGGTACAGCAGGTCCTCACAAGATCCAGGGTATCGGCGCAGGATTCGTTCCCGATACTCTCAACACAAAGATCTACGATGAGATCATTACTGTTGAGAATGAGGACGCTTTTGAGACAGGCAGAAGTATTGCGAGAAATGACGGCGTACTCGTTGGTATTTCTTCAGGTGCAGCCGTATGGGCAGCTATCCAGCTTGCTAAGCGTCCTGAGAACAAGGGCAAGGTTATCGTTGCGCTCCTTCCCGATACAGGTGAGAGATATCTCTCAACTCCCATGTTTGAATAATTTTTCCTTAAAATTCCAATAACCTCCAAATAATAATAAAGCTCCGACTGCGATTTTACTTGCAGTCGGAGCTTTTTGGCGTGAAGCGTTTCTTATATGCAGTAGTCGTTTCCGTAGAGCGATGAGCCATGGTTGATGATGTCCTGTATGGTGATACTGTCAAGATAATCGGTGACGTGCTTGTAGAGACCCTCCCAGACGTAGAGCGTTGAACACTCGGCAGAACGCGGACATTCGTTTACAGGCGGTTCGAGACAGGCTACGGGAGCAAGACTGCCTTCCGTTGCGCGGAGAACATCTCCGACAGTGATTTCATCAGGCTTGTTTGCGAGCATATAACCGCCCTTGTTTCCACGGTTTGTTTTGAGAAGTCCGCTCTTATTCATAAGCGGAACGATCTGTTCAAGATATTTTTTCGAGATAGACTGTCTTTCAGCAATGTCCTTGAGCGAAATAAATCCGTCCTCATAATGAAGTGCAAGGTCGCACAGCATTCGCAGAGCATATCTGCCTTTTGTTGAAATTTTCATTATTATTCCTCCGTAAAGTTTTGTACCGTATTTGAATTTTCTGTTACTATAATTATAACATAGGTTTAGTATGTTTTCAAGTGAAAATCATATTATTTTAATATGGTTTTATATTTTTCATTAGAATTTGCCGAAACTCAGCCTTTTTAGTGATAACTAACAAAACTGCCTTGATTTTGTCGGGGCACTGTGATATAATACAGACAACAGGGACAATGTTCCCGAAACAAAACGGAGGTATATTATTATGGCATATGTAATTTCAGATGAGTGCTTGAGCTGCGGTGCTTGCGAGCCCGAGTGTCCTGTAAACGCTATTTCAGAGGGCGACGGCAAATATGTTATCGATGCTGATGCTTGCGTAGAGTGCGGCGCTTGTGCAGGTGTTTGTCCTGTTGGAGCTCCTCAGGCTGAATAATCAAAGCGAATGCAAAGAGCAGTTCCGAAAGGGACTGCTCTTTTAAGTTAAAAGGACTGCCGAGTATCGTTGGCAGTCCTTTTTTGCGTTATTCGGTTTTTGAGTTCTTGGGAGTATCGGTGCACGATGCGCAGGAAGCTCCTGCTGCTGCCCAGAAAATCGGGGCAAACGCTATGCTGCTACAGCTTATGAGGAACATCAGCGCTCCACTCAGAGTAATGAGGAAAATAGCAAGAGCCACGCCGCTGCGCTGCTGCCTTAGTTTTTTAAAGCCAATAAAGAGAATTGAGACAACTGCGGCGATAAGCGCTATAAGTGACGGTATACCGCGTGTTGCAGCTATGTAGAGATACTCGTTGTAGCACTTGTCAAATATGTTTTTGTTGGTTACGATAACGTCTGAAATGTCCGACTCGGGGGAAAGTCCGTTGAATGTGGTTATCTGCGGATAGGCAAGCTGCTCCGGACCTGTTCCTGTAAGGGGAGAGTTTTTCATCAGCTTTACCGTTTTGTCGTTCATGTAGAGGTAAACGTCAAGTCCGCTGTCAAGGTTTATCGTGTCGGTGTTGACGTCCGAGCCTGCCGATATCCTCATGTAGGAATCTGCCCACCAGACTATGCGGCCGTCATAAAGCTTGTAGGAGCTGAGGTTGCCTATCGCGCCGCAGTTCACGAGAATTACAGGCAGCATGGCGGGAATGATTACAGCAAGCACTGAGAGAAGTCGGATTTTCGGAGCTTTTGTCATGATGACTGAGATCAATGCGGCGATGATCGTGAGAATGAGTCCGCATATGCCGATGAACGAATAGGTGAACATCATTGTGAACGAGCACAGTGCCGCTGTCACAATGAAGAATATCCTGCGCTTTTTGTTTTGGCAGCATACTGCGCCGATGAGTGCGGCTGTCATTGAAAAAGTCAGCGTTACTGCTAAGAATACCGGCGACTGAGAGAGTCCCGAAGCGGCATTTGCCCTTATGCTCAGCGACAGGAATTTGTAGTGTCCGAGTTTTGGGACGAAGATCTGCAAAATTCCCCATACGGCGTTGAGAAGTCCGGCGGCGGTGATTCCGCCAAGGAGCGAGCGCAGAGCCTTTTCACGCTTTACCGAGGCTGCCGTAATGAAGAAGCCAAGATAAAACAGCGTTGAGAGAACTCCTTCGCCGCGCTGTGAAAATCCGTAGAGTGAGACGGACTTGTCATAGGAATTTAAAAGCGAAATTACCGACCACGCGAGAAATACGGCGAGAGCACATACGGGAACAAGAACGTTTTTGCCGATGTAATGCTTGATGAGGGCGATAAGAGCGAGTATCATGCAGAAAACTCCAGCAATGGAAAGTCCTGCCGCAGCGATTGAATAGGACGAGCTGCCTGATACTGCCGAAATTATCTCGGCTATCGCTGTGAAAACGAATACGAGAAAACAGGTTGCCGTAAGCCCTATGGAAGCGAGTTTGGAGTACTGCTCCTCGGTCATGTTAAGAATGAAGTTTGAATTTTCCGATGAATTGAATAAGGTTTTTGTCTCTTTTTTATTATTTGCCATGGTTAAGCCTTTCTTTCGGGATTTATGAATCATCATTGACAATATAATAAATTATACCAAATAAGAGCCGCAAAAGCAATTGATAACAGAGTATTTCGGTTTGTTGCACAAACATCTGTATGCTGTTTTGGCAGAATATACAAATGCTCCGCAGCGGTCAACTGCGGAGCATTCACTTATTTCTTTTCGATATTGATTATGATAGAGTTTGTGCCGTCGCTCTTGTCTCCGACTGTGATTTTGATACCGGGGTCGATCGACTGGTTGCCGCTTTCGTCATACCAGTTGAATCCTGCGATATTGTTGTCGATAACATCGCCCGTTCGGTAGAGATTATCTTTTTGAACGTCATCGATTATGCGCACGAAACGCTTGCCCTTGTTCGAGTTTGTGTTGGTGTCCTCTCCGCTCTGATAGGTGAAGTATTTCCACCAGCCGTTGTCACTTACAGAGGCTTCAACGTGAGTGATACGGACTCCGTTGCCGTCCGAATTAAGGTAGTTGAGCCATGGCCTGAGATAGCTGTTGTTGTTATTATCCGAGGTCATGTACTCGACTATGAAAAATTCCGAGTAGTAGTTGTCTTTAAGTTCGCCGAAGGGGATAATGACGCAGTTTCCGCTTTCGGACTGCGCGTCATTGAGCGTGAATGACTGCGAATCCTCTGAGCTGTCGTAAACCTCTATCTGATCCTGATGATACCAGCCGAGCATGAGTTTTGAAACTGCTGCAAAGTCGCAGATAGCATCGTCCATGAGAGTGTATCCTGCCGAGCCGTGCATACCCTGCCAGTCCTCGGTCTCATTGTATAGATAGAAGTCGGGTATACCCATGCAGTGTCCCATTTCGTGGAGGTAGGTGCTGACAAAGTTTGAGTGGTCTGTTTCGCTGATTATCTGCGCATTTCCGACAATTACATGACCGACTGTACAGCCGTCAAACTGCTCTCTGTCTCCGCCGTATGTTCCAGCCGCCGGCCACCAGTCTGTGTCGCCTGCCGCTTTGGGCACGCATATAAGTACGGTATCAATTATCTTGTCACCGTCTCCGTCATAGTCATTATAGTCGATCTGACTGTCGAAAGCCTTGATGATCTCAGAGGCAATTTTTCCCTTGTACACGTCGTTTTCGTAGTATGACTTATTCTGCGACATCGTGTATTTGAAAGCCTTGCCCTTGAGTTCCAGCGCACCCTTTGACGAACGGTTGTAGAATGCGGAAATGCTCTCAAACGGGAAGTTGCTGTTGGAAGTGTCCTCCTCGCCGAATACTGCGTCCTCGATCTCCTCTATTGATGGGTTATAGTCGAAAGTGCAGTCGGGGAAATCAACATAGAAGATCGCAACATTTGCCTCGCCCTGTGACGGCATTGAGCCGTAGAGGTCGTAGATAGGAGGCGATATGAAGTCGAGGTTTGAGGTCGTTGTGGTAGTTGTGGTAGTAGTTGCTGCCGGAACTGTTGTAACGGTGGTTACGGGCGGTTCTTCCCACTCGTAAACGGCGCTGACAGTGTTATAGTCGGTGAGCGCCTTGCGCATAAGCACGAGGTCGAGTGAATTTACCCTGCCGTCCTGATTCATATCGGCTGCGTCTATGTACTGCGCATCGCCGATTTCAGCCGCACTGTCGGAGTCAAAGAGTGACCCGATAGTGTAATTGCCGTTGGACACGTCTATCATAGTATCCTGACCGAGTGACTGAACATTCAGAACGTGTTTCGAGAGGAGCAGGTAGTCCGCGATATTGACAGCCGAGTCTCCGTTAAGGTCGCCTATGATACGCTTCATATTCCACGATGCGGAAGCATTTGCCGAGATGACGGCAGAAGCTGCCATTGCCGCCGCTGCTGAAAGTGAAATGACACGGCGGAAGAAATGCTTGTTTTTCATAATTACCTCCTGTTAAGAAATCCACCCTTGTACGGAAAAAGTGAATTTTACCAATTAATATAAACACATTATATATCATTTTGAACTCTCTGTCAACTGTATCAATGCAGTAATGGGAGGAAATTTGCACCTTCTGAGCAGCTAAAAGTCATATAGCTCCAGCGTAAATAAAGAAACCGCAGATCCGGCTGCCTTGACAGGTCGGCGAAAATGGAGTATAATCTTATTTATAATGTAATAGTTGCGGGAGGGTGAATGCATGGAGTTTATTGCGGCAATACTTGTAATAGTTGTTCTGTGCATTATCCTCGGAGTCAGTACCGGAGTGATGATCGCGGCGGCGCTTGCACTTGTCGGACTGATAATCGTTTTTGTTGCCGCATTTTTCACGGTTTCACTTGTAAGACTGCTGCTTTCCGAAAAAGCTGAGGCGAAGTTTTCAAAGATAGACAAGCGTCCGAACGGTAAGTTCAGGGTCGCTTATTATATGGTAAACGGACAGGAGTACCCCAATATTTTCCCCGAGGAGGGAGTGTTCCGCAGCAAGCTTTACAAAACAGGCAGGATCTATACTGTGCGAATCGACCGAAGCCGCAGATTCGTATTCGACAGGTTCGCCTGCGCCACTACTGCGGCAGGCTTTGTTTCGGGGATAATTCTGACCGCGCTCGCGGTTTGGGCATTAGCGGCGATGTGGGAGGTATAATATGGCAGAACATAATTGCAATTGCGGTTCGAGTGAACCTAAAAATGATATAGCTGAGAAGATAGCAAGACTTGCTCCCGATGAGGACGCGCTTTTTGATGCGGCGGAACTTCTGAAAGTCTTTGGAGACTCCACAAGGATCAGGATAATTTTTGTGCTCTGCAAGGGCGAACTTTGCGTGCGCGATATTGCTGACAGTCTCGGCATGACACAGTCGGCGATCTCTCACCAGCTTCGCGTTCTGAAGCAGGCAAGGCTCGTGAGCACACGCAGGGACGGCAAGACGATTTTCTATGCGCTCTGCGATGAGCACGTTAAAAATATATTTTATACGGCAATGGAGCATATAATGGAATGAGATACTTTGATTTTCACACACACGCTTTTGCGGATTCCATCGCTGAACGCGCGGTCTCTGCACTATCGGACACGAGCAGTATTGCTCCTGCTACGGACGGAACTTTCCGCGGTCTGCGCGAAAAACTGTCCGAATGCGGCATTGACTCGGCTATGATCTTGCCCGTTGCGACAAAACCTACTCAGCAGACCACTATCAACAACTGGGCTGCGGAAATAATGGGCGGCGGTATTTACTGCTGCGGAACGGTTCACCCTGATTCCGTGGACGCAGTTGCCGAAGTCGGCAGAATAAAGGCGCTTGGTCTGTGCGGAGTGAAGTTTCACTCAGAGTATCAGTTTTTTCGCCCTGATGAGGAGCGTATGTTCCCGATTTATGAGAAGATCTCGGAACTTGGTCTTATCGCGGTATTTCACGGCGGCTGGGATCCGTTCGGCAAGGGCGAAATAAAGGCAACTCCGCAGAGTTTTGCGCACGTTTGCGAGACTTTCCCAAAAATGACCGTTGTTGCGGCACATCTCGGCGGAATGAATCTCTGGGACGATGTTTTGTGCCACATTGCAGGAAAATATGATAATCTCTACATGGACGTGGGAGTTGTTGCACGATACATCGAGGACGATATCCTGCTGAAGATCATAAGACGGCAGGGCGCGGAAAAGGTACTGTTCGGCAGCGATTGCCCTTGGGACGATCCTGCAAATGAGATCGCCATGATAAACAGACTTCCGCTCAGCAATGAGGAAAAGGAACTGATATTCCATAAGAACGCCGAACGGCTTCTCGGCATAGAAAGAGGATAAAATGAAGAGAATACTTTTCATAGGCGATGTTGTCGGCAAAGCGGGCTGCAACTTTGTTTCAGCAAAGCTTGGCATGATAAAACAGCATTACGGAGTGGATATTACCGTCATAAACGGCGAGAATTCGGCTCAGGGCAACGGCATAAGCCGCGCGTCCGCACAGCAGCTCGTCAGGGCGGGCGCTGATGTCATCACAACGGGAAACCACGCTTTCCGCCGAAAAAACGATCTTGATATCTTTGAGGAGGATTATATTATCCGTCCGGCAAACTATCCGGAGGGCGGCTGTATCGGCAGGGGCGCCTGCACTCTCGATATGGGAGCGTATTCGGTTGCGGTCGTGAATCTCATGGGCACTGTCTACATGGATCAGCTTGACAATCCGTTTACGAAAATCGACGAGATACTCGACGGTATAGACACGCCAAATATTTTTCTCGACTTTCACGCAGAGGCTACCTCGGAGAAAAAGGCAATGGGACATTATCTGACGGGCAGAGTTTCGGGCGTTTTCGGTACGCATACCCATGTTCAGACTGCGGACGAGGCTGTTCTTGGCGGTCATACTGCTTATATCACCGATCTCGGAATGACCGGCCCTGAGCTTTCGTGTCTCGGCGTTGAGATAGGATCTGTCATTCAGCGTTTTCGTTTCCATATGCCTGTCATGTTCCATGAGGCTGATGAAAAGTGCTTTTTGTGCGGAGTTGTCGTGGAATTTGACGAAAAAAGTGGAAAATCCCACAAAATAGAGCGTATAATTATAAGATAGTGTACAAATTTTTTCATAAGTACTTGAAATCTAGCGCACAATAATGTATAATACAATTATACTATGCCGTATATCGGCGTATTGTACCAATTTACTATCAGGAGGGTTATTATCATGGAAATTTTAAAAGTATCATCACATTCATCCCCGAATTCCGTTGCAGGCGCAATTGCCGGTGTTATCAGAGAGCAGAAGGCAGTAGAGGTTCAGGCAGTCGGAGCAGGTGCAGCTAATCAGGCAATAAAGGCTATAGCAATTGCAAGAGGATATCTTGCTCCCATTGGTATTGACCTTATCTGCGTTCCCGCATTTGCCAATATCCAGATCGACGGCGAGGAAAGAACGGCTATCAAGCTCATTTGCGAGCAGAGATAATTGCTGAAAACATGGGGCGGAGTATTCCGCCCTCATTTCATTTATGCGGCAGTGCAACTTTTGAATTCCATTGCTGTTATATTACTTTATACATCTTTGCGAAATCGCCTTTGGTGTCTTTCGCGGAAAGGCGGATCAGAACCATGACACTCACCCCAAACCTCATCGCCTGCATTGCCATTGGCGGTGCAGGTATCCTCATCGCTTTGCTCTCTGTCCCATTTTTTCTGCGGATACGAAAGCTTCGGCGGCGTTGTTCTGCACGAGCAGAGGGAACTGTGATACGCTATCGCTATCAGCCAAAGCAAAGCGGTGGTCCGTCCATTGCTCCGGTGGCTGAGTTTAATGTGGACGGCGTAAGCTATACTGCCCGTCTCCACTATAAAGGCGTGGCGAGTGTTTCCCAATCAACCGATCTTTTCCGAAACGATACCGACTCAAAGAACTGCATTGCCGTGCAGAATGACATCTTTCACGCACGGTTAGGGCGTGGTTCACGGAACATGGAGGAAATGGCACGGGAGACGTGGCGGCTCGGCAGCAAACTGCCTGTGGCCTACGATCCGGACGACCCAAAGTGTGCTTACATCGACCATGTGGTATCCGGGACAAGCGTGGCAGGCATTACGCTGTTGTGCGTTGGCATAGGGCTGGCAGTACTGGCTGTGCTGGGCGCAGTATTGTTCTCGTAACAGACAGAGACGACTTTTAAAAATCCGAATATGCCCAAGGCATATCAACAAATTCTCAGACCCTGTTCACATTTCTTTTATGTGGGCAGGTTCTTGTATCAGAGGTGGAGAAAATGGCTTCCAATTTGTTCGGCGACATTGAATATCTGAAAGGCGTGGGCAGCGCTCGGGGCGAGAAATATCGGAAGCTCGGTATAAATTCACCTTATGAGCTTATCTATCATGTTCCGAGGTCATATCTTGATTTTCGCGCACACGTCCCCGTGTGTCAGGCTCCGCTCGGTGAGAACAGCGTGCTGAAACTGACGATATTCCGCAAAATGCCTCCGCAGAGGATAAGGGGCGGTCTTGTTATATGCAAGGCTGCTGCTACGGACGGTATTGACGATATACTTATCGTTGTGTACAATAATGTGTACTACTTTCAGGCTCTGAAAGAGAATGAGACTTACTATATGTACGGTAAGGTCACGGGAAATCTTCTGCGCCGCGAGATCAGCTCGCCCGTTTACATAAGGGCGGACGAAAAAGTGCTGATTCAGCCGATCTACAGGCTTACACAGGGACTTTCCGTTAATATGGTAAGAACCAATATGCGGCAGGCACTTAATATAATGAAAGAGTCACCGTTCGAGACTCTGCCTGCGGAAATACGAAAGAATTACAGTCTTATCCCGCTTGCTCAGGCTCTTGAGGATATACATTTTCCGCCAAGCGAGGAGGCTGCCGAAAATGCAAGGCGACGGCTCGCGTTTGATGAACTTCTGAAATTAAGGCTCGGTATGTCGCTTATGAAGAGCCGCAGCCGCAGGGAAACTTCCTACCATATGTCGGCGGATATAGACGTGGGAGAGTTTGAAAAGGAACTGCCTTTTGAAATGACGGACGATCAGAAGAAGGCGGTATCCGAAATAGTTGGCGACCTCTGCCGCGAAACTCCCATGAATCGACTTTTGCAGGGCGATGTCGGCAGCGGCAAGACTGCCGTTGCAGCGGCGGCGTGCTGGTTTGCGGCAAAAAACGGTGCTCAGTCCGCCCTTATGGCTCCGACTGAAATTCTTGCGGCTCAGCACTTCAAGACGCTCAGCGGCTTTCTCGAACCCTTCGGTCTGAAAGTCTGCCTGCTGACCGGTTCAATGACCGCTAAGAAAAAGGCGGAAATGCGTGAGAGTATCGCTTCGGGCGAAGTAAATGTCATTGTCGGCACTCACGCCATAATCCAAAAGGACGTTGAGTACAAGGCTCTCGGTCTTGTTATCACAGACGAGCAGCACCGTTTCGGCGTTGACCAGAGGGCGGCGCTTGCTGAAAAGGGAAGATCTCCGCACAAGCTTGTCATGTCCGCAACACCGATCCCACGCACTCTCGCGCTTATGATCTACGGCGACCTCGATATTTCCGTTATCGCTCAGTTGCCGAATGGAAGAAAACCTATCCACACCTATGCGGTTACGGGAAAGCTGCGCCACAGAGCCTTCGGTTTCGTGCGCCAAAGACTTGACGAGGGCAGACAGGCTTATGTGGTGTGCCCGATGATAGAGGACAGCGAGAGCGACCTTTTCGCGGTCAAGAGCTATGCCGAAAATGCGGCAAAGGGCGACCTCAACGGCTATACTACTGCGCTCCTGCATGGAAAAATGCGCGCGGCTGAGAAAAACAATGTCATGGAACAGTTCCGCAAGGGCGAGATACAGGCTCTTATCTGCACTACCGTTGTTGAGGTGGGAGTTGACGTTCCGAATGCCGCTGTTATGGTGATAGAGAACGCTGAACGCTTTGGTTTGTCGCAACTGCACCAGTTGCGCGGACGTGTCGGCAGAGGCGAATTTGAGAGCACCTGCATACTTATTACGGATAATACGGGCGAGGAATGCGTCAGACGCATGAAGATAATGTCGTCAACTGCGGACGGATTCAAGATATCCGAGGAGGATCTCAAAATGCGCGGCCCCGGAGACTTCTTCGGAAGTGCTCAGCACGGTCTCCCTCCGCTGAAGATTGCGGATATTGCTGGCAGTACCGAACTTATGAAAGAGGCTCAGAGCTGCGCGGACGAGATCCTTGCAGCCGACCCTGAACTTAACAAAGCAGAAAACAAATCTCTGAAAATGGATATCATGAGACTTTTCAGCAAGGATATTATCGGATAAAAATTTTTTAGGAAAATTTTTTTGAGAATTTTTGAAAAAATTTAGTTTTGACCCGAAAAGCACTTTTTTTTCCAAAGATTTTGTGTCGGAATTTGCCGATATTTCGCCATTTGAAAATAAATTGAAAAAAATCTCAAAAAAATTTCAAAAAACGCTTGACAAACCAAAAAATCCGTGATATAATATACAAGTCGTCAGGCAAGAGCGACAAACAAAATGAAGAAAACGTGGGGGTTTAGCTCAGCTGGGAGAGCATCTGCCTTACAAGCAGAGGGTCACAGGTTCGAGCC
>ENA-OUOY01000588-OUOY01000588.1-human-gut-metagenome-genome-assembly--contig:-NODE-588-length-24334-cov-3.982825_pt1 | contig 24334 bp, 20 predicted proteins | sample MGYA00237937_ERZ548767 | MGnify/ENA primary metagenome ERZ548767 (study PRJEB26490, sample SAMN05356887) | human gut metagenome | biome: terrestrial biome; feature: human-associated habitat; material... | reverse complement strand
GTATTGTAGACAACAAAGTACTGGATCCAAAGCTCGTTGCCAATGTAGACGCGGATCTCCAACCAACAAAGAAACGTATCATGGGAAGCGTATCCTATGCAGCCAGCTTCATGGGTGGATGTGTATCTATCGGAACATTTTCCATGGGTGCAGCCCTGATTGGAACATTGACTGTAGCGCAGGCGATTATTGCGATGTGTATCGGATGCCTTGTTATTGCAGTAGCACTTGCAATTATCGGTGAGTGTGGACATGAGTATGGTATTCCATTTACAGTACAGTTAAGAAGTAGTTTTGGTACAACAGGTGTAAAGATTCCAGGAGTTCTCCGTGGACTTCCAGCTATCGTATGGTTTGGTTATCAGAGTTGGGTCGGAGCAGGAGCTATCAACAGCTGTCTGAAGATTTTATTTGGATTTGATAATCTTCCAATTATCTATGCACTGTTCACAATTCTTCAGGTTGCACTTGCAATCAAAGGATTTGAAGGAATCAAATGGATGGAGAATATTTCCTGTATCTTTATCATTGGTATCCTGATTTACATGTTATATGTAGTAAACACAAAATTCTCATCAGAGATTGGAAATGTATTCTCTGGAATTAAGGGAACATGGGGCATGCCATTCTGGGCAGCAACAACTTCTTTCCTTGGAATTTATTCCACAATGATCATCAATGCATCTGACTATTCCAGAAATGCAACAGATGACATCAAACCTGTAAAAGCTACAAGCATTTACACTGTTGCTATTCTTCCTGTAACATTGTTCATGGGTCTTATCGGACTTCTGGTAACAGCAGCAACAGGAAATAGTGATCCTGTAGAAGTATTCTCTACTACAATGGGAAGCAAATTCCTTACAATCCTGACATTGCTCTTTATCGCATTTGCTCAGGTAACAACAAACGTACTGAACAATATTGTTCCACCTGCATACGTTCTGATGGAGTCTTTCAAAGTTAAATGGACACATGCAACAATTCTTGTTGGTGTGCTGTCAGCATGCGTAATGCCATGGAAACTTGTTACAGCTGACTCAGCAGCAGGGTTATCATTATTTACACAGTTCTACTCAGCATTTTTAGGACCTATCTTCGCAGTAATGGCAGTCGACTTCTTCATACTGCGTAAGAAGAAACTGGATTTGAATGATATGTATGACAAAGAAGGCTGCTTCAAAGGAATTAACTGGGCAGCAGTTATTGCAATTATCGTTGGATCTATTTGTTCCGTATTTGTAATGCAATTGTCATGGTATGTCAGCCTGATTCCGACAGGAGTTGTATACTACTTCCTGATGAAGACTATGAAGTCAAGCAAAGGATTCCGCAAAGGAACTATATTTGAAGACTAACATATTGAACAAATAAAAATCCCGCAAATTGTATATTAAAGCAATTTGCGGGAACTTTTTTTGTGAAAGAAAGCTAAAAACTACTTATTTAAACACTTCTCAATAAACGCCACTGTCTCGTCCAGCACTTTCTGTGTGAATGGATTTTTTGTGTCTCTGTCAAAGTCATGTTCTGTTCCGGACACGATGAATCTTTTTGCGTGATATTTATTACTTAGTTCTGTGAATTCACTAAATGGTACGTCGGTGTCTCCGGTGCTGTGGGCACAGAACAGTGGGCAAGGAAGTTTGTCACAGGCGCGAAGTGTATAATCCAGATAGAAAAACTTTTCACGTCCCTCGTAAAAAAGATCTATCCAGTTTCCTTGCTGTCTTGCATAGACATAGACACTGTAGTGTGTGTCAAGATCGCCATCTGCGTGAATGCCTTCTGGAATAACACAAAGAGCACTTTCTGGAACTTTCGGAAGCGTACAGTAATGTCTGCTTGGTTCCTTGAACCAATTGTCGCATAAAAATCCATATCCATAATAGGAAAGAATTCCGGCAGGTGCCTGTGTGTAAGTTCCTTTTGCTGCTGCAATCAGGCAAAGGTAAGCGCCGGCAGAACGTCCCCACAAAAAATATGGAAGAGATCCTTCGGAAGATTTAGGGCTTTCAATCAGTTCGTCACTGTGATCGATATAATATTGAATGGAACTTTCTACATCGTTCATGATCATTTCTAACTTTGCGGCAGGAGCCAGAGGATAGTCAAAAGCAATGATTGCATATCCGGCCTGAGTCAGAGTGTTCAAGTGAGGGCGTGGAAGATCTTTTCTTCTTCCATATAAAAGACCGCCTCCGTGAAAATAGATGATAGCAGCTTTTACCGGTGTGTCTGAATCAGTATACACGGTTGCTCCTTTTTTGAATTTTTCACTTGGAATCTCAAATTCTTTCTTTTCTAACATAAAAATCCTCCTTTGTATAAATTGTCAAAAAATTTGAAAATGAATTAAAATCCGGTCAAATTCCGACTATTTTATTTTTATATTTATTAAATCGATTATAGCTAAAATATGTAGGCTCTTATCCAATAATTAACAGTATATCACAAAAAATGTCATTTTCAAGAGAAGTCATTAGACAAAATTTACCATAAAGTAGATAAAAAGTGGTTGAACCTTTTATCTAAAATTCCGATTGCAAATTTTAAGCTTTAATGACATAATAAGACCATAAAACATGGTAACAACAAAACCTGAATTTGATTTTGTGTTCCGCATTAAGAAAGAGAGGTATTTGGTAATGAGTTACTTAAACAATCAATTAGGATATCGTGATGCACTTTTGGACACACGTTCTATTATTAAAAAAGGAGATTACATCGTTCTTGATCCAGATGGACTTGTAAAGAATGTAGTTCCGGGATATGAGAACTGTGATGTTACAATTCTTGGCTCACCGGCTATGGGTGCAACATTTGCTGACTATCTTGTACATGTTCACGAAGGTGGAAAGAATACAGGAATCGGTGGAGAGGGAATCGAGTCCTTCTTATATGTAGTTGATGGTGAACTTTCAGTAAAGAATGATGATCAGTCCGCAGAACTTACAAAAGGTGGATACATTTACTCACCAGCAAGTAACAACATTACTTTTGAAGCTAAAGGCGAGGCTACATTATATGTATACAGACGCCGTTATGAGCCAGTTGCAGGGCACAGTGCTCACACAGTAGTTGGAAATGCTAATGATCTTGAGTGGATGTCTTATGAAGGAATGGAGAACTGCTATGTACAGGATTTCCTTCCATCAGCTCATGACATCGGATTTGACATGAACATGCATATCCTGAAATTCCACATCGGAGCTTCTCATGGATATATCGAGACACATGTTCAGCAGCATGGTATGTATTTCCTGTCTGGAAAATCTATGTACAGACTTGGAGATGACTGGGTACCGCTTCAGAAAGGTGATTACTGCTTCATGGACGCTTATGTTCCACAGGCTTGCTACGCTATAGGCGATGAGGGACGTGAGGAAGAGTTAGTTTACATCTACTCTAAAGACTGCAACAGAGACATTGCTCTGTAATATATAGTACATAGCCTGAACGATGTTCTTACACTGAAAATGATATTTAGCACATAATAAAATCGAATATAAATTATATACGATTGACATCATATGCCGGTATATACAGTAAAAAAAAGCGAGCGGCATTGCTGGGAGCAATAAAGAAACTGTGTGTACCGGCGTATATGCTATATAAGAGTTTGTCAATAATGTGACAAAATAGAAAAGATGAATTGAAAAAGTGTGAATTAGAAGATGTATAAATTAGAAAAATACTGCATGTAAAGAAAACACGTAGATAATTATATAGGTAACTATATGGTATATAAAGAGAGAAAATAAAGAAAAGGATGGTATGAAAGAATGAGACTTTCAAGAGAAGAGCTTAAGGGCTTAATGAAAAACAAGTTGATCCAGGCGGGACTTCGTGAGGATCACGCTGATCAGACAGCAGAAATTTTGACATGGGCACATGAGAGAGGATTTGCTTCACATGGTGCTGTTCGTGTTGAGTATTACTGTGAGAGAATCTTCAAAGGCGGAATCACACATGAGCCAAACATCACATGGAAGCAGACAGGTCCTTGCTCAGGAATCATGGATGGAGACAATGGTATCGGTTACTGGGTAGCAACAAAAGCTACTGAGAAAGCTATTGAGATGGCAAAAGAGAACGGAGTTGCTATTGTAGGTATGGCTAATGTATCTCATACAGGAGCAATCGGATATTATACAGAGATGTGTGCAAAAGAAGGACTTGCAGCTATCACATTCTGCCAGTCAGATCCGATGGCAGTACCATACGGCGGAACAGAGCCTTATTATGGAACAAACCCGATTTCATTTGCTTGCCCGACAGCAGACGATCGTAATGTTGTATTTGATATGGCTACAACAGTTCAGGCTTGGGGAAAAATCCTGGACAAGAGATCACAGGGTGCTGAGATTCCTGCAGACTGGGCTGTAGATGAGGACGGAGCTCCTGTAACAGATCCACATAAAGTAAATGCTCTTGTACCGATTGCCGGTGCTAAGGGATATGGACTTATGATGATGGTAGACATCTTCTCAGGAGTACTTCTTGGAGTACCGTTTGGTAAACATGTAAGCTCCATGTATCATGACTGCTCTAAAGGACGTGAGCTTGGACAGACAATTATCGTTATCGATCCAGAGAGATTCTGCGGTGCTGAGCAGTTCAAGAAGAATATGTCTCAGACATGCGATGAGTTAAATGCTATGAGACCAGCTCCAGGATTCGACAAAGTATACTACCCAGGACAGAGAGCTCTTATGAGAAGAGACAAAGCTTATGCTGAAGGTGGAATCGAAGTCGTAGATGAGCTTGTTGATTATCTCAAGAGTGACGCAATTCACTTTGACAGATACGATCACAAAAACAGATTCGCTGACTAATTCATTTATTTCGTGCAATTTCCAATGGACCAGGAAGTGGAGCACTCCTCTGCTTCCCGGGTCTCATCTCAAAAATAGATGATATCAAACTATAAAAACAATGAACTAGATAAGAAGGGAGAAATGACATGTTAAAGACAGTCGTAAAAAAAGGCAGTTACCAGGATTCAGTAGTTCTGATGCTTCTGACAAATGAGCTTTCTTCACTGGATGGAGTCAACAAGATTCAGGTTATGATGGCTACACCGGCGAACAAAGACATTTTTAAGGAGAGTGGACTTACAACAGATGAGTTAATTGACGCTACAGCAAATGATATGGTAGTTGTAGCTGATGTTAATGATGAAGCAGTACTTGATGCTGTAATGGACAAAGTTGAGGAGTTCTTAAAGAAACAGTCCACAGCAGCAGAAGGAAAGAAAGGTTCTGAAAGTGTAAAATCATGGGACGGGGCACTGAAGAAAATGTCCAATGCAAACCTGGCAGTTATCTCTATTCCGGGAGCATATGCAGCATTAGAGGCTGACCGTGCACTGGATGAGGGACTTAACGTATTCATGTTCAGTGACAATGTAACAATCGAGGATGAGAAAGCTCTGAAAGAGAAAGCTCATTCAAAAGGACTTGCAGTTATGGGTCCTGACTGTGGTACAGGAATCATTCAGGGAGTTCCGATCGCATTTACAAATAATGTAGCGAAAGGTTCTATCGGAATCATCGGAGCTTCAGGAACAGGTATCCAGGAGCTTACAACAATTATCGACAGACTTGGTGAGGGTGTTACAAACGCTATCGGTATCGGTGGACGTGACCTGAAGGCTGAGGTCGGTGGAATCACAATGATGGATATGATCGATGCAATGGAAGATGACGATACAGTGAAAGTACTTGTAATCGTTTCCAAACCGCCTGCAAAAGAAGTAAGAGATAAAATCTCTGCAAGACTTTCTAACTTCAGCAAACCAGTTGTTACTCTGTTTGTTGGAGAGAAACCAGAGTATCATGAGGAGAACTTCTATCATGCATACACACTGGATGAGGCAGCTCGTCTTGCTGTAGGTCTTGTAAGAGGAACAAAGGTTCCGGAAGCTACTGTTGATGTAGATGAGTCTGAATTCTACAAAGCAGAAGACGGAAAGACAATCAAAGCTTACTACTCAGGTGGTACACTTGCAAATGAGGCAGCTATGCTGATCAAAGATGCAATGAACTGCAAAGTTCCACCAGAGGACGTTGAAGGATATATGCTCCAGTTAGATGGCAACGTAGTAGTTGACCTTGGAGATGATGCTTATACACAGGGTAAACCACATCCGATGATCGATCCTGCAAAACGTATTGAGTGTATGCAGGAAGCAGTAGATGATCCGTCTACAGGAGTTGTTCTTCTTGACATCATGCTTGGATATGGTTCACACGCAGATATGGCAGGATCATTGATCCCGACAATCAAAGAACTTCAGGCAAAAGCAGATGCAGCAGGAAGAAAAGTATTCTTCATCGCTACAGTATGTGGAACAAGAAGAGATTATCAGGGATATGATGAGGCTGTTAACAAATTAAAAGAGGCTGGAGTTATCGTATGTGAGAACAATAAGCTTGCATGTCAGACAGCTATCCACGCTATCGGAAGAGATTTTCAGGAGCCAGAGAAAGAGATTCGCGCAAAAGAGGTTGTTGCATGTGAGAAACATACACCAGCTGAGACATTAAAAGAGCTTCTTTCTGAGAAACCACGTATCATCAACATCGGACTGAAGAGCTTCGCAGAAGTTGTAGAAGAGTTTGGATGCGAAGTTGTACAGTATGACTGGGCTCCACCGGCAGGCGGAAATGTAAAACTTATTAAGACTCTGAACTTCTTAAGAAATTACGAAGGAATCGAAGAGAAGAACCGTGAAGTGATTGCTAAGGTTGTAGCAAGCCAGCCAGTATTAAAAGACAATGTTCGTGCAAAAGAAGTAATTCCAGAGTTTGCTGAAAATAATGGAAAAGTAATTCTTCATGCAGGTCCTCCGGTAGATTACAAGAATATGCCAGACCCGATGCAGGGATCTTGCGTAGGTGCTGTAATGTTCGAGGAGTGGGCAGAGACAGAAGAAGAAGCTAGAAAAATGCTTGAGAATGGCGAGATCAAATTCATCCCTTGCCACCACTGCAACGCAGTAGGACCTATGGGTGGAATCACATCTCCTAACATGGCAGTATTTGTAGTTGAGAACGAGACAGGAGCTAACAGAGCTTACTGTACAATGAACGAGGGTATTGGTAAAGTTCTTCGTTTCGGAGCTTATGATGAGGAAGTTGTTAACAGACTTCGTTGGATGAGAGATGTTCTTGGTCCAACACTTGGAAAAGCTCTTCGTTCTATGGAGAATGGACTTGCAATTAACCCACTGATCGCAAAAGCAATCGCAATGGGTGACGAGTTCCACCAGAGAAATATTGCAGCTTCTCTTGTATTCTTAAAAGAGATGGCTCCGCTTATTACAGAGATGAAAGACATCAGCGAGAAAGACCGCTATGATGTTATCAAGTTCCTTGCTGATACAGATCAGTTCTTCCTGAACATTATGATGGCTACAGGTAAGGCTGTTATGGATGATGCACGTAAAGGAACAGACGGAACAATCGTTACAGCAATGTGCCGTAACGGATATGAGTTCGGTATCCGTATTGCTGGTATGGGTGACGAGTGGTTCACAGGTCCGGTTAATACACCACAGGGACTGTACTTTACAGGATATGATGCAGATGATGCTTGCCCGGATATGGGAGACAGTGCTATTACAGAGACATTTGGTGTCGGTGGTATGGCAATGATCGCAGCACCGGCTGTAACAAGATTCGTAGGTGCTGGCGGATACGAGGATGCTCTTCGTACAAGTAACGAGATGATGGAAATCGTTACAGACAGAAACCCGAACTTCACAGTTCCTACATGGAATTTCCAGGGAATTTGTCTTGGAATCGATGCAAGACTTGTAGTTGAGAAAGGTATCACACCAGTAATCAACACAGGTATTGCTAACAAAGTAGCAGGAAAAGGACAGATTGGAGCAGGTACAGTTCACCCGCCAATCGAATGTTTCGAAAAAGCTATCGTAGCATACGCTAAGAAGCTTGGATTCGAGGCATAAGTCCGGAAGATAGGAGGCAGCCATGGAAAAGAAAAAAGTTGTCATTGCTCTTGGCGGAAATGCGCTTGGTAAAGATGTAGAAGAGCAGAAAGAGGCAGTGGCTAAGACTGCAAAAGTAATTGTTGACCTTGCACAGCAGGGATTAGATATCATCGTAACACACGGAAATGGTCCACAGGTCGGAATGATCCAGAATGCTATGGACAACCTGGTTGTTACGCATGAGAATTATAAACAGGTTCCGCTTCCGACAAGCGTGGCAATGAGCCAGGGATATATCGGAATCGATCTTCAGAATGCAATTAAGTACGAGCTTTACAGCCGTAACATTGAAGGAAAAGTATCTACAATCCTTTCACAAGTAGAAGTAGATAAGAATGATCCGGCATTCGAAAATCCGACAAAACCAATCGGAAGATTCCTTACTAAGGAAGAGGCAGAAGAAAATGAAGCAAATGGCGTGCGTTGTATGGAAGATGCAGGAAGAGGCTACCGTGTAGTTGTAGCTTCTCCGATGCCACAGAGAATCCGTGAGCTTGAGACGATCAAGACACTGGTAAATGCAGGACACATCGTGATTACATGCGGTGGCGGTGGAATTCCGGTAATCAGTGAGAACGGAAAACTGGTCGGAGTCAACGCAGTTATTGACAAAGATAATGCGAGCAGCCTTCTGGCAGCTCAGCTTGGAGCAGACTATCTGGTTATCTTGACAGCCGTAGAAAAAGTTGCGATCAACTTTGGCAAAGAGAATCAGGAATGGCTCTCAGATCTGACTGTAGAACAGGCAAAAGAGTATATTGCCGAGGAACAGTTTGCAAAAGGTTCTATGCTTCCGAAGATTGAAGCAGCAATTCGTTTTGCTGAGTCAGGAGAAGGAAGAAGAACATTGATTACACTTCTTGACAAAGCGGCAGAAGGAATTGCCGGAAAGACAGGAACTGTGATCCATCAATAATAGTTATATCAGATGTGGGAGTTATCCCACATCTGTAAGTAATGAGAAGAAAATAGGAGATGGAACAAGATGAATATACCAGTAAATCTATTTATGTGGATTATGGCGTTCCTTCCAATTGCGGCACTTCTGATCTTAATGATCAAGTGTGGCTGGGGAGCGACCGAGGCGGCACCGGTAGGATTACTGATAACGGTAGTTACTGGAGTTGCTTTTTATAAAGCAGACATTACGCTTCTTGCTTCCGAAAGTGCGAAAGGTGTGTGGAATGCACTGATCATATTGATCATTGTATGGACTGCAATTCTGATGTATCAGGTTGGAGATGAGGCAAAAGCATTTTTGGTAATCCGTAATGGTATGCGTAAACTTTTGCCAAACGAATTGCTTCTTGTACTTGCAATGGGCTGGATTTTTGAGAGTTTCCTTCAGGGAATCACAGGATTCGGCGTACCTGTTGCAGTAGGAGCACCTCTTTTGATCGGTATTGGTGTGAAACCGCTGTGGGCAGTTATTATCCCTCTTATCGGTCAGGCGTGGGGAAATACATTCGGTACACTTGGAGCTGCGTGGGATTCTCTGGCTATGTCAGCCGGACTTGCTGTAGGAAGCAGTGAGTATCTTACAACAGCTATGTGGACAGCATTTTTCTTATTTATCTGGACAGCAATCGGTGGTTTTGCCACATGCTGGTTCTACGGTAAAGGAAAAGCACTGAAAAAAGGATTTGTAGCCGTAGCAATTATGGCAGTCATTCAGGGAGGCGGAGAACTTCTGCTGACACAAGTAAGCACAACACTGGCTTGTTTCATCCCTGCAGTTATTTCATTGGTAGTCATTCTTCTTCTTGGAAGAACAAAAATGTATAAAGATGAGTGGTGCATTGAGGACAGCCCGATTATGAATCGTGATTTTGCTGCAGCCGATGGAGAAGAAGAAATTCCGGATATGACACTTGTTCAGGCATTTGTACCGTATTTTGCATTATCTATCATTACGTTGGTAGTATTACTTGTAAAACCATTGAACACAGTACTTGGACAGTTTAAATTTGGATTTGCTTTTCCGGAGACATCTACGGGTTATGGTTATGTAAATAAAGCAGTAGATTGCTTTTCACCATTAGCTCCATTTACTCATGCAAGTATGTTCTTGTTTGTATCAGCGATCATTGGTCTTGTTTATTACAAAAAGCATGGCTGGATCGGTGAAGGTGGTACGAAGAGAGTGTTTGTAAAATCTGTATCTATGACAATGCCGTCTGGTATTGCCGTAATCGGACTTGTTATTATGTCAAAGATTATGGATGGTACAGGACAGACAGTCGTGCTTGCAAACGGAATCGCGAATGTGCTGGGAAAAGTTTACATTATCTTTGCACCATTTGTAGGACTTCTTGGAACATTTATGACAGGAAGTAACATGAGTTCCAATATTTTATTTGGAAGTTTCCAGATGACAACCGCAAAACTTCTTGGGGCTAATACAGCTGCAATCCTTGGAGCGCAGTCAGCCGGTGGTGCCATCGGAGCTGCAATCAGCCCGAGCAAGATTATTCTTGGTACGACAACAGCAAGTATCCTCGGAAGCGAAGGCGAAGTTATGAAAAAGCTTATGGCGATTACAATACCGGCTACGATTTTGATTGGAGCAGTATTGTTTGTTATGACAGCTTTATAAGAAAGTCTCGAATCTGGAAAAAGGAGTGCTGACAATGGAGAAGAATAGCTTTTTTAAAACTAAAGAAGGTGGACTGACATTAGCATTTATCGTAATTATGATTGCATTTGCTATTATGCTTTTCGGTTTATATACCGGGACAACCGCAGCCTGTGCAGTTGGATTTGTAATCATGATGGCAGCTATGTTTTATTCACCGGTGAAAGTGTTTATCTTAACACCAAAACATAAGTAATTATTGTAACCAGAAAGGAAAAAAAGACTATGGGAACAGTAGCAATTGAAGAAGTAACAGGAAGAATTGCTGAAAACTTAGAGTATTTAAAACGTTTTACAGCAACACCAGGAGATGGATGTACAAGACTTCCATTTACGAAAGAGGCTAGAGATGCCGTAAATTACCTGAGAGAGGTTATGACAGAGGCTGGTCTTGAAGTACATGAGGACGAGGCCGGAAATGTAATCGGTATCTTAAAAGGAGAGAATCCGGATCTTCCATGTGTTATGATGGGATCTCATTATGATTCAGTAGTAAACGGTGGAGACTTTGACGGAATCGCCGGAGTTGTATGCGCAATCGAAGCTGCAAGACAGTTAAAAGATGAAGGATTTACACCAAAGAGAAACTTTGCAATCGTTGGTTTCTGCGATGAAGAGGGTATGCGTTTCGGAACAGGATATTTTGGATCCGGAGCTATGCTTGGACACAGAGATGTTGAATATTGCAAACATTACAAAGATACAGATGGAATTTCTATCTATGATGCCATGAAGGGATATGGACTTGATCCAGAGAAGATTGAAGATGCAAAATGGCCGGAAGGTTCTATCGGAAAATTCCTTGAGCTTCATATTGAGCAGGGACCGGTTCTGGATGCAAAGAATATTGAGATTGGTCTTGTAGATTGTATCGTTGGAATCCAGAGATATATGGTAACAGTAAACGGAAGAGCTGACCATGCCGGAACAACTCCAATGGATATGCGTCTTGATGCTGTTGATGCAGCAACAAAGGTTATTTCTAAAATCCCAGATTGGGCAAGAGAGAAAGCCGACGGAACAGTTGCAACAATCGGATATATTAACACGATACCTGGTGGAATGAACATTGTAGCTGAAAAATGTGAATTTACAGTTGACATTCGTTCTAAGAGCAACGACAATATTAATGATATCGCAAACAGAATTCGTGCAGCATTAGACCGTGAAGTGAAGGCTATGGGTGGATCCTATGACATCGATACAAAGCTTGTGATTGAGCCAGTTATGCTGGATGAAGGTATGCTTGACATCATGGAAGAAGACTGCAAAGCAAGAGGATATTCTTATATGAGACTTCCTAGTGGAGCAGGACATGATGCACTTGAGATCGGTCAGGTACTTCCGACAGTTATGATTTTCGTTCCAAGTAAAGACGGAAGAAGTCACTGCCCGGTAGAGTTTACAAAGTATAGTGAATTTGCAAAAGCTTCTGTTGTTATGACAGGTCTTGCTAAAAAGCTTCTTGCTGAGTAATCCGAAAAAATAATTATTTATGAATGGTGATTCGAAAGGCCGGAGGAAGAGATATCCTGCGGCCTTTCGAGAAAGAAACGGGGAAAAAGATATGGGCGAATTAAATCCGATGTACAAAAGAGAAAACTTACGATTGTTAAGAAGAGCTTTAAGGCTGACTCAAAAAGAATTCATTGACAGATTCCTGTCGGATGAAGAAGGAAAGCCAACTATGAGCATCGCGACATTGTCTAACCTGGAGGCAAAAGACGGTCCCAGAATGAATGATGTCATTATCAGTGTCTCAGAACAGCTTGGAATTGATTCTATGCATTTTTCTATGCCATCAGAAGAATTTGCCGAGAAGATACATATTCTGTTACCGGATGATGTAAGCCCGGAAGCGCTTGGAAAGCTTCAGTCTAAAAAAGGCAGCATTAATCAACTTTTGAATCGCCTGACTATGTATTTTGCAGAGCAGATGTTTGATAAGAGTCTGAAAAAAGGGGATAAGATAGAGTCAGATCGTGTACTTGCGACAAAACTTGGAGTTGGACGTTCGGCAGTACGTGAGGCATTGAAAGTTCTGGATGTGCTTGGCATGATTGATATCCGGCCGGGGCAGGGAACTTATATTAGTGGAAATGAAGCAAATTTTTTCGTCATTCCACTTTCCTGGTCTTTATTTATGAATGGCAATCAGACAGAGTCTATTTTGGAAGTGAGAGATCTTCTGGAAGTGAAAGCCGCTTATCTGGCAGCTGACTGCGTAGATGATCGCGCTCTGAATCGTCTGTATGATGTATCACATAAAATCCATCAGGCATATGTAGAGCAGAATTATAAGAAGTTTCTGGATGCAGATTTGGAGTTCCACAGCAGTATTGCAGAGTGTTCCGGGAATACTGTAATTTACAGTATGCTTCAGACAATCAGTAATCTGATGCGTCATGTCAGTGAGACGGGAATGATTGACGGACGGCAGCTTCAGGAAATTTATGAAGAGCATCAGAAAATTTATGGTCTTATTCTTGCAAAAGACGGAGAGGGTGCTGCAGAAGCTATGGAAGAGCACATGAAGAGATCAAAAGTCCGTTATAATTATAGATAAGATTACATAAAACTGTTTACATAGTCATTAACACATTGAAAAAGAAATAAAAAAGTTTCGAATATAATATCGAAAAGGGACTCCCCTGCAAATTTACAGAATGATGAAGTGATATTTGATTTGTACCGTACCTCACAGTATTGCCTCGAATTTCCTGTAAATTTGCAGAGGAGTTCTTGTAATTTGGAAAAGAATAAGATATAATATTGCGGATTGTGTTACTAAGAATAGAACATAATAAGTAACTAGATAATAAGGCGTAGAATTAGAGGTGATAATATGGAAATGATAATAGATGTACTTGCAGATGCGTTGGCAGATTGTTTAAAGATGCTTCCATTTCTTTTTGTAGCATTTTTATTAATTGAAGGATTGGAGCATTATTCGACAAAATTGACAAGAAAGGCACTGGAAGATGTAGATAAAGCAGGTCCGGTTGTGGGGGCACTCGTGGGCTGTGTACCGCAATGCGGATTTTCAGTCATGGCTTCTAACCTCTACGCAGGAGGGATTATATCGGTAGGAACATTGCTTTCTGTATTTCTTGCAACATCAGATGAAGCAGTATTGATTTTGCTTGGCAATCCGGATCAGGGAAAGACAGTTCTGACACTCCTTGCGGTAAAAGTTGTGATTGCAGTCGTAGCAGGATACATCATTGATCTTTTCCTGCAGAAACAAATTGCAACTCCAAAAGAGTGTGGAAATCTCTGTGATCACTGTGGATGTCATGATCACCACGCCGGACTTTTAAAACCAGCACTTCGCCATACAATTAAGATATTTCTCTATCTTTTTGTATTTACAGCAATTTTGAATTTTATTATAGAAGTAATTGGGATTCAGACATTATCCGAATATCTTCTGGCAGATAGTATTTTCCAGCCAGTGATTGCAGCACTTATTGGATTGATACCTAACTGTGCGGCTTCTGTTGTAATCACGCAGCTTTATATCAGCGGTGCAATTTCATTCGCATCTGCCATTTCCGGTCTCTGTACCGGAGCAGGAATTGGATTGGTTGTACTTTTTAAGGTCAATCGGGATAAACGTGAGAACATAAAGATTGTACTCACTTTATATGCACTTTCAGTGATTGCAGGAATGGTTTTACAGATCTTCGGATTTTAAGTTGTCAAATTGTGAAAAATGCTGTCGATAAGCGACACGAATTGACAAAAGGTTAACATATTCGAAATTGATTTTCTATTTTGATGTGCTATAATAAATATGTTCACACTTGAGATATACCTTTTTGTGAGGAGGATTTATTATGGTAACAAAAAAAGGGACACCTGTAAAAAAGACAAAAGATGTAAAAATAGCTGCAAATGTTATGGCTGATTCGATAAAGACAGAAGAGAAAGCAAAGGCCGAAGTTAAGACCGAGATAAAGCCACAGACAAAAGAGAAAGTAGAGGCAGAAGCTAAGACCGAGATAAAGCCACAGACAAAAGAGAAAGTAGAAGCTAAAGTTGAGAAGGCTGCTGCAGATACAGTAGAAAAGATTACGAAAAAAGCAGTGAAAGGTGCAGATGCGGCAAAGACTGTAGCAAAAGCTGTAACAAAGACTGCGACAAAGACTGTAAAGAAAGCTGCTAAGAAAGACATTAAAATAAAAGCATTTGTTGAGTATTATGGTAAGCAGGTAGAAGAGAAAGACATCATTGCCCGTGTGAAAAAAGCATGGACGAGATCTGGTAAAAAAGTCGGAGACATTAAAGAGATGGATCTTTACATAAAACCGGAAGAGAATGCGGTCTACTATGTGATCAACGGAACAGAAACAGGAGCTGTAGAATTCGAGTAGGAAGATAAAAAGAAACAGATAGTAAAAGCTGGCTTTTACTATCTGTTTTCTTTTGTTATGTATAGCGGTCATGCCGCTGTTACGTGCTGAGTGGTGGGAAGCACACCAGCCACTTGTGGTGTTTATGTGGATCATATTATTTGTAGTGCCATTTGCAATCGTTTATGGTGCAGGCGATACATTTGAAACAGTATTGGAATGTATCGTGAATGATTATCTGACATTTATTGTTCTGTTATTTGGATTATTCTGTGTATCTGGTAACATTACAGTTGGAGGAGATTTTGCAGGATCACCGAGAGTAAATGCATGTCTGCTGGCATTGGGTACACTGCTTTCCAGCTGTATTGGAACAACGGGAGCCAGTATGCTCATGGTTCGTCCGGTCATTAAGATGAATTCATGGAGAAAAAGACATATTATGGTATTTTTCATTTTTCTGATTTCCAATATGGGTGGCTGTCTTACGCCAATCGGAGATCCGCCGCTTCTAATGGGATTTATGCGTGGAGTACTTCCGGGAATGTCAGCATTCCAGGACGCGGCAGGTAATGTAAGAGGAATGCATCTGTACGGAGAAGTTACACTGACGCTTCCTGCGCTGATTGAGATTGTGATTATTTTACTTGCAGCATTTCTGTCATTTAAGACAACAGACAGTTCCATCCGTACAAAGAACCATTTTACGTGGGGAGCGATCAAAGAGGTTGCAGTTTTGTTTATCGGAATTTTTATTACTATGCAGCCGGCACTGATGCTGTTAAAATCTGTTGGACCAAACCTTGGAATTAGCGAGCCGTACCAGATGTTCTGGGCAACAGGAGCGCTGTCCAGCTTCCTTGACAATACACCGACCTATCTTGTATTCCTGACAACTGCGGGAACACTTGGATTAACAGGAGGTATTACAACGGCTCTTGGACAGATTCCGGTGAATCTTCTAGAGGCTATTTCCTGTGGAGCTGTATTTATGGGAGCAAACACATATATAGGAAATGCACCGAACTTTATGGTAAAAGCGATTTCTGATGAAAATGGTGTCAATATGCCATCATTCTTTGGATATATCTTATGGTCGCTTGCATTCTTAGTTCCGGTATTTATACTGGATATGCTTGTGTTCTTTTTGTAGGAGGTTACGGATATGGCAAATAATAAAGATATGTATATAGAACTTGCGAATCGGATCTATGATCTGGATGGTGAAGTATATAAATGTGTAGGATCTTCCCTTGGAAGAACATTTACAGGAAGCAGAGAGAATACGATCCGTGCACTTAGTATGTTGATGTATACGAAGCCTGACGGACATCTCTTGCGAAGTGAGCTGGCGCTGATTAGTAACATGGCTCGTACGATTAAGAATAAAGAAGATAAGAGCCGTATGATGACAGAATATAATGAGATTCTTAAAGCAATGGAGCAGCTTCCGGATATGTCTGCAACGGATATTGTCAATGCAGAAAGAATGGCTCTGAATCCGGCTGCACACTGGGATAAAGTGGACGAAAATGCGCATTTCGTTATCTGTATCAGCCGTACACAGGGAAGTGCGGGAAATGATATTGGATTTGAGCTGGCAGATAAGCTGCATATCAATTATTATGATTCAGAGATTTTCGAGCAGGTACTAAAACGTCAGGAAGAAGAAAAATTTCATATTAAAGAGAAAGAGTGCTTTACAGAGTTTGATAAATATGGAAAAAAACGAGAAACATTGAAATCAAAGCTGCGGAATATGTATCGTTATCATGGACTTAACAGAGAAGATGCCATCTTCTTTAATATGAGCGATCTGATCTGCAATCTGGCACGAACAGAAGATTGTATTATAGTTGGAAGATGTGCGGATATTATTCTGCGCAATAATTATATTCCACATATCAGTCTGTTCATCAGCGCACCATTTGAAGTGAGATTGCAGTATATGATGAACGTGCGTGAGATGGATCAAAAGACAGCGGTGAAGTTTTTGAAAAAAATGGATCGCCAGCATAAAAAATATTACGAATTTTATACAAGTGAAAAATGGGGAACTCCTGAGAATTATGACCTGTGCATTAACAGTGCCAACTACGGAATCAAAGAGACGATAGAAATCATTGAACGTCTGATCATCAACAGGAAGAAAGCATAAGGGGTACAAGAAAGAGACTTTACGTGTGTTTCAGATACTGATATAATAAAGACGAATGAGACGGGAGAAAATAATTAATACGTAAAGGAGATAATAGAATGAATGAGACAACATTGGTGAAAGGCATAAGTGCGATAGGCTCCATGGATGGACCGACTTCAGTGTTCCTTGCCGGAAAGCTAAGCGTGGGAGTGTTTGCGGCTGTGATAGCAATCGGTATTTTAATTGGATTTTTCGGCTTGAAGCTGGTGAAAGTGGTTGCGGCATTCCTGGGATTTCTGATTGGAGCAGGAGTGGGAGCTGGAATCTGTGCATTAGCGGGAATTGAAGGTATTGCATCCGTAGCGGTTATATTAGTCTGCGCGATATTGCTGGCAGTAGTGTCTTTTCTTGTATACAGGCTGGGTGTATTTGTGATGATATTCATCTGCTCTATGGGAGTGCTGGCAGCAGTGATACCGGCACAAAGTTCAGTCATTACTATTGTGGAACTGGCAGTGGCACTTGTGCTTGCGATTCTTGCTGCAATATTTGCAGAGCCGATGATCATTGTAATTACCGGTATAGCAGGTGGATTTCTTGCAGGTCCGGCGATTCTCGACCTTGCTGGAATTACAGATCCGTCATGGTTAAAATATGTAGCAGGTGCAGTTCTTGCATTTGTAGGACTTATGATTCAGTTCATGATGCAGTCAAGTAAGATTGGAAAGAAAGAGAGAATCAAATCGGAACATATCAAGGAACAGGTCTCTATGGAGAATGAAGTAGAGAAAGCCCGAATGATTCTGGATGAGGACGAAGCGAAGCCAGAAGAAGCAGAAGAGCCGGAAGGATATCTGGATGAGGAAGAGGCAGAAGAGCCGGAAGGATATCTGGATGAAGATGAGGATTTTTCAGATGATGAGTCAGAGGATATCGAGATCAGGGATTTGGATTTAGACGATATTCCATCTGACGAGGAGAGCGAGGAATAGGCTTATGAAACTGGACATGCATTGTCATGTAAAGGAAGGGTCCATTGACAGCAAGGTGAGCCTGGACGAGTACATTACACTTTTAAAAGAACGTGGATTTGACGGAATGCTGATTACAGATCATGATACGTATAAAGGATACCGACACTGGAAATACCAGATGAAGGGAAAAGTACATGATGATTTTGTAGTTTTAAAAGGAATTGAGTATGATACTTGTGACGGGGGACATATTTTATGCATTATGCCAGAAGGCGTGAAGATGAGACTTTTGGAACTCCGGGGTCTTCCGGTTGCAGTATTGATTGATTTTGTGCATAAGCACGGAGGAATTCTGGGGCCGGCACATCCATGCGGGGGCAAATATTTAAGCTTTACGAACACAAAGCGTTATTACAAATCACCAGAGTTATTTAAGCGGTTTGACTTTATTGAAGTATTTAATGCATGTGAATCAGCAGAGTCTAATGCGAGAGCCCTTAAGCTTGCACAGAAATATAAGAAACCGGGAATCGGTGGCAGTGACGCACACCGACCTAATTGTGTAGGTATGGGGTATACCATTCTGCCAGAGCGAGTGACATGTGAGACAGAGCTAATCGCACTGATCAGGTCAAAATCTGCAGTGATTGAGACAGGTGGCAGTCTGTATGGAAAGACGACAAAAGACAAGATGGGAAAGGCGGATAAGATTCTGACATATTCTTTCTGGTTTTATAATAAGGCCGGTACAATCATGCGTAAGAGAAAACGTATGCTGAATGGAAAGATTGAAAATCCTGTCGATCCGATCGATCCGATTGAGTTGAAATATATGTAATAAATAAAAAAGAAGTATTCTGATAAATGAGATTTTACTCAAAGTCAGAATACTTCTTTTTTAGTGCGCCCTTATAAGAGCTTAGAACAAACTTGCGATATGATAAACTACAAAACTTATGATCCAGGCAGTACACAGCTGATAGAGCAGGATAAAACCAGTGGATTTCCAGCTTTGCAACTCACGATGAATCGTTGCAATGGTTGCTGTGCATGGTACATATAACAGACAAAATGTCATAAGTGCATAAGCATTTGCCGGGCCAAAACCAATGGCACCAAGAGAAGCCACCATTGCGGTCATTCCGTGGGCAGTCGTAATATTTTGAATTCCGAAGAGTACGCTGCAGCTGGAGACAACAACTTCTTTTGCGGCAATACCAGCGATCAAAGCTACAATAATCTGCCAATATCCGAGTCCGACCGGTTGAAAGACCGGTACGATCAGGCGTCCAATGACAGAACCAAAGCTTTCAGAAATATCTGTTACATATCCATGAGGACCAAAGTTTAAGATTGCCCACATTAAGATGGATGCGATAAATATAACAGTTCCGGCTTTTGTAAGATAATCTTTTATCTTCTGCCATACATAGATTGCAATTGTATGGGCGCTTGGAGTTTTATATTCCGGCAATTCGATCAACAGGGCATGTGTCGCTTTGCTTCCGTCGATTTTGGACAGGATAAATGCTGTTGTAATTGCGATAATGATGCCGAGCAGATACATGGAATAGCAGACGATCATGGCATATTTTCCAAAGAACATAGAGGAAAATAAAACATAGATCGGAAGTCTTGCACTGCACGACATAAATGGTGTGATCAGGATAGTCTTAAAACGGTCTCTTTTATTTTCAAGTGCCCGGGAAGCCATGACTGCAGGTACGGTACAGCCGAATCCGAGCAACAATGGAAGAAATGCTCTTCCGGATAATCCGAGACTGCTCATAATATCGTCCATGACAAATGCAACTCGTGACATGTATCCACTGTCTTCCAAAAGCGCAAGGGCCAGGAAGAGAATGAAAATGTTTGGTAGAAATGTCAGAATTCCGCCAACTCCTGAAATGATGCCGTCTACGATCAACGAAGTCAACATCGGACTTGTGTGGACAGCAGCAAGACCATTTGATACGAGATTTGAGAATACTTCAAGAGCAATCTCAAAATAGCCTTTCATCCAGTCTCCTACAGTGAATGTGAGGAAGAATACAAATGCCATGATCAGAAGGAAAATCGGAAGACCAAGCCATTTTCCGGTCAGGTACTTATCAATTCTTTCTGTAGAGGCTGCCTTTTGGGCTTTATTGACAAGTACTTCATCAATAATTTCTTCGATAAAGTCATATTTTTGATTGATAATATCCTTTTCATAGCTTCTGTCTACAATTTGTTCCATTCCGGCAAGTGGATATTGATCCAGAATATTTTTATCCATTTCCAGATATTTGATGGCGTGCCAACGCATATTATCCATTTCCGGATAAGTTGCGGTGATCAAAGTAATCAGTGCGTCGATTTTATCTTCTATAAGGTCGGAATAGACCATGGCATATTCTGAGTGATGATTATGCCGGTGTTCAGAATGCATTCCTTTGTGATGATGAATAAAAGGTCCCTGGCTGGCATATTCACTGTGATGGGAAACGGCATGCAGCAGAATGGAAAGTCCTGTCTTTTTTCGTGCTGATACAGGGATTGCTGGAATTCCAAGCATTTCCGGGAGGCGGTGCAAGTCAATTTCCATGCCGCGGCTCTCTACAATATCCATCATGTTCAGAGCCAGTACAACGGGTTTTCCAAGTTCGATCAGTTGAAGGGCCAGATAAAGATTACGTTCCAGACTGGAAGCGTCAATGACATCTACAATGACATCAACTTCATCACTCATGATACATTCTCGAGATACAGTTTCTTCCATTGTATAAGAAGTCAGACTGTAGATTCCTGGAAGGTCAATGAGACGGAACTTCTGATCTTCATAGGTCGTGAAGCCTTCTTTCTTTTCCACTGTGACACCGGGCCAGTTAGCTACCTTTAGATTTGCACCGGTGTAAGCGTTAAAGAGGGTTGTCTTGCCGCAATTTGGATTACCGATGAAGCCTACATTAATGATTTTTTCCATTATTCTGTGACCTCCTTCACTTCGATGTGGTCTGCGATTCTTTTGCCAAGTGCAAATCGTGTGCCACGAAATCTGGCGGTAAGAGCACCTTTTTTATTGTTGTTCAATATTGTGATTTTGGCGCCTTCTGTCAATCCAAGCGCTTCTAGACGTCTCTCAAGAAGAAGCTCAATGTTGATAGAAAGAACCTGATAAGTTTTGTTATTTTTGCCTTGCTTTAAAGTCATCTTTTGTCCTTTTTATAAATTGTAAATGAGAATTATTTATCGGTTACTCCACTAACTATATCATCAATTGACGAAAACTTCAATGTGAAGTATACTGGATTTCATAAACATAAAGGGGGATTTTATGCAGATTTATTACTTGATGTTATACTTTTTTGTGTATGGTTTTCTGGGCTGGTGCACAGAAGTTGCATATGCGACAACAAAGCAGAGAAAGTTCGTGAACAGAGGTTTCCTGAATGGTCCGATCTGTCCGATTTATGGAGTCGGTGTGACGGTAGTCGTCTATTTCCTGACACCGTATAAGGACAATTTAATTTTGCTGTATGCGTTGTCCACAGTGTTGGTGACAGTTCTGGAAGGGATTACCGGATATCTGATGGATAAGATTTTTCATCATAAATGGTGGGATTATACAAATCAGCCACTGAATATCGGTGGATATGTTTGCCTGATATTTTCCCTTGTGTGGGGAGTAGCATGTGTACTGATTGTCCGTGTGATTCATCCGGTCATTCATAAAATATTGACATTTATTCCACATACATTAGGGCTTGTAATGCTCGCAGTACTGGAAATCTGTATTTTTGTTGATCTGTATGTGACTGCGGCCGGAATCCTGAAACTGAATCATCAGTTGGAAACTATGGCGAAGATTGCCGCAGAGCTGCATGAGATTTCGGATAAGCTTGGTGAAAATATCCATGAAGGTATGATGGATACGATGGAGGCAACAGAAGAAAGACGCAAGAAACTGGAAGCAGCAACAGCAGAGAGCCGCAAGAAGCTAGAAGCTGCGACAGAAGAAGGACGTCGTAAACTGGAAAGTGCGACAGAAGAAGGCCGCAGGAAACTGGAAGCTGCAACGGAAGGCAGCCGCCGTAAGCTTAGTGAGGGGCGTACAAGGATTGGTGGAACCGCAGACGAAGCAAGGCAGCAGCTTCAGGCAAGAAGTGAAGAGCTTCGTAAGAAGTATGAAGAGTTGTCAGGTCAGGGCGGAGCCGTGTCCAGACGTCTGATGAAGGCATTCCCACGTATGGAATCCAGACAGTATAAGGAGACATTTAACGAGTTACGTGAGAAGCTGAGATTGAAAGAAAAGATGAAGAGAAAAAAATAGTAGTACAAGGTTCAGCACCATATCCAACTAGGACAACAGTTGGTGTGACAGGACTTTGCGGAGATGCATTAATAGAAATTGAGTTGATAGCGAAAAAATAATAAAGTTGAGGAAGAACAGGTCGATGGATCTGTTCTTTTTTTCGTTAGTGGCGAGTCAAAGTCCGAGTAGTCTTCCGACCTTGGTAATTGTAAGCAATCTCAGAAGGTATCTTTTGGATCTTTTTATGATTGTGTTGTGATAAGTTCAAAACTGGCTTGCTACAAAATATAAAAACTGGATATTTAATAAATACCAGTTTGCAGTATGATATGTATCATAGTTACGTAACACAGAGAAAAAATATTAGGAAAATAAGAAAAGAATCGGATGAAGAGAAAGGTGAAAAACTATGGCAGAGAATAGATATGAATTAAACAAGCAGTTAGCGCAGATGTTAAAAGGCGGCGTTATCATGGACGTAACAACACCGGAGCAGGCAAAAATCGCAGAGGCAGCAGGTGCTTGTGCAGTTATGGCGCTGGAGAGAATTCCTGCAGATATTCGTGCAGCAGGCGGGGTATCCCGTATGAGTGATCCGAAGATGATCCGCGGAATCCAGGAGGCCGTATCAATTCCGGTCATGGCAAAATGCAGAATCGGACATTTTGTGGAGGCACAGATTCTGGAAGCAATTGAGATTGACTATATCGATGAGAGTGAGGTGCTATCTCCAGCTGACGATCGTTTCCATGTGGATAAGAAAGAATTCCAAGTTCCTTTTGTTTGTGGTGCTAAAGACCTAGGAGAAGCCTTGCGCCGTATCGCTGAAGGAGCTTCTATGATTCGTACAAAAGGAGAACCGGGTACGGGGGATATCGTCCAAGCTGTTCGCCATATGCGTGTGATGAATGCTGAAATCCGCAGAATTCAGAGCTTAAGAGAGGACGAGCTCTTTGAGGCAGCAAAGCAACTTCAGGTTCCGGTCGAACTGGTAGAATATGTTCATGAGAATGGAAAGCTTCCGGTTGTAAACTTTGCGGCAGGAGGAGTTGCAACTCCGGCAGACGCAGCACTGATGATGCAGCTTGGAGCAGAAGGAGTGTTCGTAGGATCTGGAATTTTCAAATCTGGTGATCCTGCAAAACGTGCCGCAGCAATTGTAAAAGCAGTAACTAATTATACAGATGCAAAACTGATCGCAGAACTTTCCACAGATCTTGGTGAGGCAATGGTCGGAATCAATGAACAGGAGATTGAACTTCTGATGGCAGAGAGGGGCAAATAAGATGACCGTAGCAGTACTGGCACTTCAGGGAGCATTTCTGGAACATGAACAGATGCTTAAGAAACTTGGAGCAGATTATTTTGAAATCCGTCAGAAAAAAGATCTGAACAGATCATTTGACGCTCTGATTCTTCCGGGCGGTGAGAGTACCGTGATGAGAAAACTGTTACTGGAACTTGACATTTACGATGCTTTAAAAGAGAAAATCCTGTCAGGTCTGCCAGTTTTTGGAACCTGTGCGGGACTGATCCTTCTGGCAGATGAAGTGGAAGCAGGAGTTCCGTGTTTTGGTACTATGAATATTACGGCAAAGCGTAATGCATATGGAAGACAGCTTGGAAGCTTTCATACAGATGCAGAGTTTGATGGACTTGGTCAGGTGCCGATGACATTTATCCGGGCACCATATATTGCCCAGGCAAGGGAAGGTGTTGAGATTCTGGCAGAAGTAGATGGTAAAATTGTGGCTGCCAGACAGGGACGACAGCTCGTGACAGCATTTCACCCGGAACTGGACGGGGATACGAGAATACATGAATATTTTTTGAATATGTAAGAAAATGTGATGCTATATCAGCTGGAAGATGACTCCAACCTCTATAGGTGGCGAGAAACAAGCTGGTATCAGTGG